>Ga0310811_10000293_pt1 | contig 70287 bp, 111 predicted proteins | sample YCmetagenome_FD_207642 | JGI IMG/M metagenome (GOLD analysis project Ga0310811, IMG submission 207642) | Soil microbial communities from experimental microcosm in Duke University, North Carolina, United States - YC | ecosystem: Engineered > Artificial ecosystem > Soil microcosm > Unclassified ... | reverse complement strand
GCTCGGAACGCCGCATCCGTCTCGGCGTCAACGCCATTGGTGATCGGTGCTGGGTTCGTCACGGTGTTGATGCCAGGCAGCGGCGAAGCGATGACGATCAGCGCATTGGCGGCCACGTTGGACGCCGACCCGGCCGTCAATGCCTGGACCAATGCCGTCACACTCGTCTGGCCGACAGCCAGCACGTAGCTGTTGGTGGCAGCGCTGTAGGCCGCATTGTTGGTATCCGGCACGACCTGGTACTGGATGCCGCCGTTCGACGTCTGGATGACGGCGCCCCCCTGGTAGACGCCATTCACCAGCGTCGCAGCCTGGATGCTGACGGGGTTCACTGCGGGCTGGGTGGCCCCGAATGTTACGTCGCCGTCGCCATAGGTGGGCGGCAGCCGCGGGAATGCGAACTGTGCCATCCAACTATCGAGGTCCGCGCCGGTGGATGTCTGCGCGCGGGTCAGCAGCACCAATTGGCTGATCAGGCCCTGCAGGAATTCAATCTGCACCTGCAGCGTCTGAAAGAACGCCAGCAGCGCGTCGCCCGATGTGAAGACCGGCGGGATGCCCGTCGATGCGGCAAAGCTCGCCACCATCGAATCGATCATTTGTTGCGGGGTCTGGGTCGGCAGGGTCATTCGCCAAGCGCTCCGTTCGCGCCGGGCTACCCAATCTGCAAGCCGAAACTTCCAGACTGCCCGGTAATCAACTGGAACCCCACATAGATCATCATCATGTTGGGCTGTGGCTGCTGTATCACGACTTGTGGCTGAACCCCAGGATCAACATCAGTGTCGGACAGGACTGCCTGCGTGATTTTTGCGATAAGCGAATTACGCCAGGCGCGCGTGGGGTTCTGGCTGACCAGCGCGCCGCCGCCGATCCCATAGGTGGTGTCGAAGAGGTATGTGGGCGGGGTGAATGTTCCGTCCGGTAGCTGCTGCGCCGAGTTGCTGAGAAAGCGGCGAATGATGCGTTGGCGAACGCGCGGCAGGCCGGTCACCGTCTGCAATGTGCCGGCCGGCGATAGCACCAGGTCGCCACTCCATTCCAGATCAAGATCGAAACCGCTCATGCCGAGAACACCGTTGTGGTGCTGGCCTGTATAGTGCCACTGATCACCGGATCGCCATCTCGCGCGATCTTTTTCCCACCGACGGCGCCCAGATTGACGTTGCCCGACAGGATATCGATCTGGGATGTGCCGGTGACGGTGACCGTTTCTGCGCTGGTGATCGACACGTTCTGGGCTGCGGTCACCAGCACATTGCCCTGTGCGTTGGTCTCGACATCACCGTTCGAGTGCAACCGCCAGAACGTCCCCGACTTGTTGAAGATGACCGTTTCGCCCGGCTGAAGCGGCTGTTCCAGCACCGTTGCCGGCGGTTGCATGACGCCGTTGAATGTCATCCCCAGGCACGCACACACGCCGCGCTTATGGTCCATGAGGCCGACAAGCACCTGTTCGCCGCCGGTCGGGTTGTCGATCGTGGCGCCACCGAAGGGTGCCACCTGGACGCCATAGCCGGCGCCGATCGACATGCTGTTGAGCGGCATCCAGCCCGACTCGGTCGGGGCCGGATCGTCATCGCGCAGCGAAGGAATGATCACCTTCACCCGATGTCCGGCCGGGTCATAGGTCGCGATGTGCCCGTAGAGGATCGGCCGAAAGTCGGCCATCTGCTGCTGTGCCAATTGCCGAACGGAGTGCGCGAATTCGTCACCGTTCATATCGCGGGCCCATCCGAATTGCCGGTCGCGCCGGTGCCGAGCGTTGGGATATCGAGCGCCTTGATCCGCGTGATCAAACCGCCGCCCTGCGCATCCCCTTTCGGCATGACGAAGCGGTGCTGGAAACCATTCAGATAGAAGCCATTGCCCGCGAAGTTGGGATCCACCTGTCCGCTGATGTTGACCGGCTGCGTGGGTGTCGCCCCCGGGTAGCCGTCGATCTCACACGACAGGATCAGCTCTCGCTTCGCGATGTCGATCGCGATGGTCTGCGCCCGCGCAGTCGCCTGGGCTTGGGTCAGCCCGTCACTGCGGAACGAATACAGGGGCACCTGCGTCGAACTGATCCCGCCTTCCTTTACGTTGGCCAGCTTGGCGTTGGCGGCGACGGCATCCGGCCCGACCCAGATGCCCGGCTTCAGGCCAGCCGAGCCAGCCATGTTGGCGCCGATGACGGTGGCATAGCCCGTGGTCTGCTGCGCCTTGGCCGGGTCGTAGCTGAACACCACCACGCGGAATGTCGCGTTCCGCCGCGGGTGGTGCTGAATGTGCAGATCCCGGCATGGCACGGCCCCGTTCGGCACGGGGTTCGTTTTCCATGTCAGGTTCAGCGGCGTCAGGCCGGCGCCCGCCTGGCCAAACACAAGCTGTTTCTGCGGCGTGACATAGACGTCGTATCCCGTGTCGCGGGCAAGCTGGTTCAGGATCTCCCACAGGCTTTGCGGCGTGGCGAGAAACGTCTGATCGGTGGTTCCGTACAGCGTGCCGATCTTGGTGTTTCCGGGCAGGCCGCCGGTCAGGTTCAGCACCGGGGTCATGCCAAACTGCCCGGCGATCGATGTGACGATCTGTGCCAGCGTCTGGTTGACGTTGCTGGTCCCCAGCGATGCGGGATCTTTGCCCGGCGCGAGCGGTGCCAGCAGCTTTTCGACGCCGGCCGCGATGTTCGTCAGGACTCGCTTTTGATCGACCAGTTGGCCAGCCCAATCACGCGCATGGATCGAGACCGAGTCGCGATCATAGTCCCAGTCTGCGTCCAGGTATTCACCACCAAAGATCAGTTGAGCCGGACCTTGGTCTGCGGTGATTGCCACTGTGATCTCAACGGGCGCGGTGGCATTTGCCGCCATGCTGTAGAGGTCGATCCCCAGCGACGTCAGCATGGTTATGCTGCTGGTGCTGGTCATGTGTCCGACCGATCCAAAGACGCCGGATGTGATGTCGAACCCTGTGATCGGGAACGCTTTGCCGCCCACCGTCGTGGTGATTGTGAATGCGGTCATGCTGACGGCGGGATTTGAATGGCGAACGAGCCGACCGGCAGCGGATCAGCCAGCCCGTTCAGCGTCGCGATTGTTCTCCACTGCGTGGCGTCGCCGAGATATTGCGCGGCCAGCAGGGGCAAGTTCGGGTTGACCAGTTGCAGCGTCGTCTGTGTCGGCAGCACAGGCACCTGCACGATCCGGCCTATCGTCGCGGCACGCGCAGCACACGCCAGCGCCATGAAGCCGGCCAGCGGGTCTACCTGCTGGATCGCCGGCGCCGTCGCCACGGTGACCGCCAGAACGGCCGCCTCGATGGCTGCCAAGCCGACCGGCGCGATGCTGGCGACAATGCCGTTGGCGGCCGACAGCGCCAGCGCTGTGGTGGTCAGCAGCGCGGCTACCGGCGACACGAGCGCGACCGGCATCGGGAACGGCGTGCCGCCCGCCAGCGTGGCCAGCGCCGTCGTCTGACCGCCAAGCTGCGTCTCTGGCGTGGGTGTCGGCTGCGACGGCACCGAGTTGCTGATGTCCACCCGCGGCAGGAACCGGATGCTGTACGGGATCAGCCAGCGATGCCGTGGCGTGGGCGCGAAGTGCGCCACCCGGCCCATCCAGGCCTTCGGCCCGAAGATCAGCGGAACCTCGGTCCCTGCGATCCGGATCAGGTCAACCTGCTGCATCCGGCTGAAAGCATTCGACCCGGTGAACAGGCCGCGCCATTCGATGACGTCGGGGAATGCACCGAACGTCTGGTGCGTGATGATCCCGCCCGGGAACTTGTGCTCTTCGATCGCCTGGCTGCCACCGGCGCCCGTCAGCGACTCGGGAACCTCGAGACCGATTTCATCGAACACCACACTGCCGAGCTGGAGCACGTCGCCTGACAGCGATGCGGTGCCCACCGCGCCGGCGATCTGCAGAGGGAGTGTTCCCAGGCCAGCCATCTACAAGATCCCCCCGCCGATCGCTGGCGACATGAACGAGCCATCGCCCGTTCCGCTGCTGTGCGTCATGGCTTCCGACAGCTTGTGGGCGAAGTCTCCAAGCAGCTTTTCGACCAGCGCCTTGATGCTATCCACGTTGGGCGTGCCAGGCGGGACGTTGACCGTGACGCCGCTGATCTGAATGGGTGTCTGCCCGTGCTGCTCCTGGTACTGCCGTAGCCGGATCTGCTCGCTCGTTGTGGCGATCGGCGGGGGCGGCGGGATGTAGCCCTGCAGCCCGGCCGCCGCACGCGCGCCGCCGGCGGGCGATGATGGCGGCAGGTTCCGATGGGCCATCGCCAGCTCTGCATCGGTCGCCGGCCGATAGCCCAGGGCCTGGCCGAACTCGTTGAATCCGATCGGCACCTGGTTCTGCTCGCCGTGCTTGGCGATGTCCGTGCCGGTGCTCACCGCCCCACGCCAGGCGCCATAGATGGCAGCACCCAGCGCAGCGGCGCCACCCACGCCCAGCGCCAGCGTGCCGACACTCAGGGTCGTGACGGCGGCGGCCGCACCTTCGCCAGCGGCAGCAGCTTCGCCGCCACCCAATATTTGCGGCACCACCCTCTGTGCACCGCGGCCGAAGATGCTTCGCAGCAACCAGCGTATGCCGAGAGTGCTACCGACAGCCGCCGCCCCCTCCGCGCCATAGCCGGCAGCCTGCTGGCCGATGCTGAAGTGACCTTCGGCGTCCGGCTGCGTCCACTGGAAAAACCGGTTCAGCACCGGCAGAACGCCCTTTTCCAGTGCGCCCTGGAAACCAGGCAACGTCGCATATGCAAGGTTGCTGCTGATATCCTTGATGCGCCCCCACGCCTGCTCGAACTCCTGCAAGCCGCCCTGGCTCAACTCATCGCGTTTGGTCTGCAGGAATGGATGATCGGGATCGTCTGTCATCCGGTGCACGCGATCCCTGAACGCCTGATAGTTTTCCTTCGCGGCTGAAATCAGCTCGACACTCTGCTGCCCACGAACACCGAACAGATCGTATGCCTCGGTCTCATTCTCGTAAGCCGTGTGCGTCGCGGCATATTTCGAGAATATATCAATCGCCTTTTCCAGATCGAAGCCGCCCTGCGCATTCAGGAACGTCGGCTTGCCGGCGGCATCGAGATACCCAACATCGTGCAGCGCGCGAACGTGTGCGCTGCCGGCTCCACCCCGCAGGTGGCTGTCCACCTCCGGTTGCAGGTGCAGCCCGCGCGATAGCTGTCGGCTCATGCTGGTCATGTGTGCGTTCATCGGGCCGCCGGTGCGCGTCAGGCCCACCAGCATCTGGCGCAACGTCGTCGCCGCCACCGTCCCGCGCAGGCCGCCCTGCTGGAGGAAGCCCGTTGCGGTCGCAGCCTCTTCCGGGTCTATCCCGGCTGTCCGCGCCATCGGAACGATGTAGCTCATCGTCCGCGCCTCGGCGCCGAACGTCGTGTGCGGCACCAGCGTGGTGATCGCGCCCAAGACATCCATTTGGTGCTGGAATTTCTGCGGGTCATAGGTCCGCGTCTCGTGCGCGTATTCGATCGCGGCCTGCAACGTGTCATCGAAGCTGCCGAGCCGCATCAGGTCGACCGCCTCGGCCGATCGCGCCGCGCCCGCGTAGACCTTGCTGAAGTCCTGCGCGCCCTGCACACCCTCCAATGCAAACGGCCGTGCCAGCAGCGGCACGCCGGCCGCAGTCTGCTGCTGGCTGAAGCTGGTGCCGATCGCGGCATCCGCGGCAGCCCGCCGCAGGATCTCCATGATCTCTTTACCCTGGTCGGATCCAGGATCAGCGTTGAACGCCTGGGCGCCCAGCATCAGCGATTGCTGCGTGCTCAACGCCCCCTTGTATGAGCCATAGACACCAACGGCTTCTATGAGTGGGGCCATGCCACTGAAGATGCCATGGCTGCCGATACCGCCTCCACGATCAGGCGGCGGCTTGTTGATGCGGTCATAGTTGGCGTTGTCGTACTGGGCATTGGCATAGGCCTCGCGCGAGGCCGAATTCCAACCGTCGCGTGTCTCGAACGAACCCATGCGGTTGATTGCCGCCTGCTCGCGCTCTTCCGCCTGGCGCCGGATATCAAAATCGCGGTTCTCACGTTCAGCCAGACCGCGGCTACTCCGATACCGGGCATCTTCGTCGGCGTTCTCTCGCTCGGCCAGAGACCTCTGGTTGCGGTAGCGCGCGTCCTCGTCCGCGTTCTCATAGTCGGCACCGCGGCGCATGTTCATGTAGGCCGCCTGCCGGTCGGCTTCCTCGCGCTCTGCCAGCGCACGCTGGTTGCGATAGATCAAGTCGTTGTCGCGATTCTCGTAATCGGCCGCACCCCGCATGCGCCGCTCGACTTGGTTGTAATCATGGTCCCAATAGCGAGCGTTCGGATAGGCCTCGCGGGCAGCCTCGTTCCAGCCGTCGCGCGGGGAGAAAGCGCCCTCTCCGTCGCCGCCTCCACCGCCGCCGCCGCGGCCCCCGCCTCCACCGCCGCCCAAGCCGCCGCGGCCGCCGCGCAGTGAAAGCATCGTGTCCGACAGCCGCACCGCCGCAGCGTTGGCATCCGCCAGCGCCGCCGTCAGCACGCCCACGCTGCGCACCACGCCCGGAATGGATTTCTCGGCCGTCGCGCCAAGCTCGCCGAGCTGCCTGGTCATGCGCGCGAACGACACGCGCCCAAGGTTCTCGAACGCGCTGGTGACCGCTTCCGCCCGTTCGGCCAGGCCGGTGGCGGCCTCGGACATCCGCATCAGCGGGCCGCTGGCTTCATCCTGGATCGAGAACGATGCGCCAACCTCGTAGCTCATGATGGGCATGTCAGATGCCCTCCGGGGTCAGCAGCCGGACCATCGCCTCGCCACACAGCCGTTCAATGTCGGGGATCGAGTCCATCACCGCCTTGGCCAGCACAGGCCGGGGCTCAATCGGATAGTCCGCATTGGGCGTGCCCATCTCCTGCCAGAGCATCTTTTTCTCGGGAGATCCGATCACGCCGGTATTGTCGATCGCTTCGCCTTCGATCGAGTCGCGCATGCCGCCGTCACGCAGCAGCGGGTTATCCGGTGGCGCAAATCCCAACTCGTTCTTGCCGGGGATGTAGGGGCCTCGCTTATGCCAGAAGCCCATCAGCGTGGCTTCGTGTAGCGGATCCCAACCGGGCTGATAGGTGCCAATCATGTCTTTGGCGCGGACCACGGCCAGGGCGGTCACTTCCACAACGACGCCGGCAATCGCCTCGGGAACGGCATCCGCAGCCCGCTCCATGTGTTCAGCGAACTGGCGGAACGTCATCATGTCTTTGGCGCCTTGACCTCACCGGTGGACCAGTCGATCTGCATACCGGCATGCTTCATTGCCGCATACCACCAAAAGATCAACGTTTCTTCGTCCATCGCCAAAGTATCGGCGAACTGGAACCCGGCCCTCAGCAGATCCAGCGTGCGCCCGGTTCGCGGGTCAGCGCATTTTTTTTTCGATGATCTTCAGATCGTAACGGCGCAGAGGCGGCCAGTAACGATTGAGCGTCGTTCGCAAGATGCCCAGGCCTTCATCGCCGATGACCGTGATCCATTTGTCCCGGTCGATCGTGTTCCCGATCCGCACGGGCTTCTCGTCCACAGTCCGGAGGCAGCACATGGTCCAGGTGATGTCTTCTTCGGCGCGGCTGAAATCCCGGTTGCCGTAGATTTGCAGCATCTTCACGGTCAGGCTCTCGCCCACCGGCGGGCCGAACTCCACGATGCACCCGTTCGGCAGCTCGAACGTCAGGCTGTCGATTGGCTCACGCGGTTCAAGCGTCTGGTCCTCGGCTTTCTCCTGATCAGCTTCAGCCTGGCCTGCCACCTTGCCACTTCGCGCTTCCTTGCGGGCCTGCTCGGCCATCGCACGGCGAGCGGCGCGACCGGCCGCTGACTGCCCCTGCTGCGCGGCGCCTGGGGCGGCTGCAGCAATGGCAGCGGCGGCGGCAGCCGGATCGGTGTTGATGGTGATCTTCGGTTGGACGGCCATAAGGACTCCAGATTATCAGACGGCCGCCACGGCATTCAGGAACGCCTGCAGCGCCCCGGTGCCGGTGCATGTCGCCCAGTTGATGCCGAAACGCATATCGACCTCGCGTGTGGCACGGAAGTTGCCGAAGCGCGGCCGGGTGAACTGCATCCCGGAATACTGGTAGCTGTCGACCTGGCCGTTCCGGTTCCGCACGTCCAGTTGCAGCGCGAACTGCGGGATGGTGCCCGAGCCGTAATAGCTCGCCATCAGGTCCATGAAGATTTGCTGGAAGGTGGGCCCGAACCGCGTATAGGTCGCGCTGCCAGTGCCGCCATTCCAAATCGTCTGGTAGATCGGGACGCCGCCGGTGGTGATCGGTGTGACCTTCAGATCGATGTCGGTGCTCTCGGTGGAAAAGTCATCGAGGTAGCCCATGTCGCTGTCCATGATGATGTCACCGAAATTATCGGTGATCACGAACGACGCATCGGTTCCGACATTGAACCCCTGGATCGAGATTGCCATAGTCGTTGTCCCCTGTCAGGCGCTTACGCCGATTGCCCCTGGATCACGTTCACCGTGACGGTTGTTCCGCCCTGCAGCGCCAGCACGAAGTACCATACGCTGGACAGGTAGAGCACCTGGCACATGGAAAACATGAAGTGCTGGCTGATCGAACTCGGCGTGTTCATGCCGTAGCCGGGCGATGCGTTGGGCGCGGTGTTCAACTCACACAGCACCACCGCAGCCGGGCCGCCGCCGCTCGCCAGCGTGTCGATCATCCCCAGCCCGAACAGCGTGTTGAAGAACTGGTTCAGCTCGGCCTTCACCTGGCGGCGCAGCGGATCGGAAAGCTGCTGGCTCTGGAGTTGGCCGACATATTTCCCACCGAAGCCCGCGAGGGACCGCGCGATGAACGATGTCATGCGCCAGTATTCGCTGGGCTGCGTCGCGGGGTCTTGCGAGGTCGACCGGCCGCCCCAGGTGCCCCAGAAGCTGCCGGCATTGATCGGGTTCGTGACGATCGTGATGCCGGCGCTCTGAAGCTGCCCGATCTCGGCCAGCGTGTAGGGCTGATTGCCGGTCTGCGGGTTGTTCCGCTCGGTGCCGACGACGCCAAGAACCGCCTTGTTGTCGGGGCTGTTCTGCGGTGCGTATGTTGCCCACATGCCGCCGATCACAGCAGTCGGGGGCACCAGGCGCTGCTGCTTGTTCGCCGTGTCAAAGAAGTAGATCCAGTCTTTGACATAGTTGAACGCCGGATCGGCGATGCCGTTGGTCTGCACCGCGGCTTGCGCGGCGGCGGTGCTCGTGCCGGACGGCATGGATGCCAGGACGCTCGCCGAATTCGACTGCCCGAACTGCAGCAACGACTGGAAGCTGCTCGGGTCCGTGCAGCCGACGATCCATGCGATGCCAACGCCCGGGTTCAGGTTGCTCAGTGACCACAGGCCCGTCATCGGCTGGGCGGTGTTGCTGCCAATCAGGGTGGCGGTGGTAACGCCGCTGCGGCCGTCCGTACCGCCGGCGAACGTGAACGTGCCGGGTGTCGGAGCGCCAACCGCGGCATTCGCGGTGCCCGGGATCGAGACGATGGCCGACGGGCCACGTGCCGGCGACATGCCGCGGTTCAACGCTGCCTTGAGTGCCGGCCAGAAGCCAGCGCTCGGCAGGCCCAGGTAGATTTCGGAATTGCCGCCGAACGGGGGAACGATCGCGACATTGAACGTGTTGGCGGCGACGCCAGCCGCGACCGTCATCTGCGCGCTGCCGGACGCCGAGTTGCCGCCGGTGCCCGTGTAGCGCATCGCCACGACGGCGCCGACGGTGGTTGCCGTCCCGGTGCCGATGGTCACCGTTTCGGTCGGCGACGTGCCGCCCGCCGCGCCGGTCCAGACAACCGCCGGGGTCAGCGTGGTCGGTGCGTACAGCGAGATGACGGCAGCGGCCACGACAGCACTGATCCTGGCGGCGGCCAGCGCGGCGTTGTTGTTGACCAGTTTCCCGAGCGCGGCGGCGATGGTGCTGATCGTGTCCGTCGACTGGACGGTATAGGTGACCGTGATCGGGCTGCCGGTTATGGCGGTGCTGGTGGCGGTCAGGCTGACGGTGTTGCCGGCGGTGATCGTGCCGGCGATCGTGGCGGTGGCGGCGGCTGCGGACGCGGCGCCGGCCAGCGAAGCCGATGCGGCGGTGTCCGTGCCGTCGGTCACGCGCACGGCCCATGCCTGCAGCGATGCCTGGCTGACGCTCTGCTGGAACGCCAACGAAAGGTCCGTCGCGAGGTCGAATGGATCGGTCAGAGACGCGGCCGACATGGGACCAAACGCCTGTTGTGCGGCCTGCCCGCTACCCAGGCTTACCGGCGTGTTGACCGGACCCCAACTCGCGGTGCCCACCATGCCCACCACATCAGTCGGAACGCCCGTGATGTAGCTCGGCGGGTTCGTGATCGTGATGTAGAAGCCAGAAGCCTGAAGCGATGCCGGGTTGAATTGGCCCGCTGGAATAATGGAAGCCATGCCCGCGCCTCGCTGCAAAGGGTAACAATTGCCCTATAGCAGCAATCCATTCGCCCGTGCAAAGCCCAATGGATCGCGGGTGAGCTTCGCTGAGTTGCCTACGATGCTACTGCTGCGGGCTCCGACGTCGCATCCGATCTCGTTTTGCGAGGGCTGCGCTGGTTGTGCAACGCCGGGTGCTCTTCTGCCAGTTCCTGCGGGACAGGCTTGCTGACCGCCACTAGACCGGTGGCGATAGCATGTAGTGCTTGGGTGACCTCCACAAAGGCCGCCACCTCGTTACCAGTTAGTTGTGCGCGTTGAAGAAAGTTCAGCGCGTTGGCAGCAGTGTTCTTATCCATTCTATGGTCCTAGCAGTCCATGATTGATCAAAACCTGTAGGGCGTAGGCTGCTGCTCCTGCCGTTTGCTGAAGCGTGGCAGTGGCCGCATTGAAGGCAAGGTTGGAACCTCCTGTGACGGCTCCCATGCCCGTGACGCGGGGACCGACAACGGTGTTGCCTCCGATCGTGAGGAATCCAGCGTTGGTGATGTTGATGTTGCCGTTGAGCATCGTCAGCGCAACCGGTACCGATCCACCAATAAGAAAATCACCTTCAGCCGTCCCAGGAACACTGGTCATCTGGATGGTAGCAGACTGTTTGGCGCTGTTCTTGTCGTAGAAGCTAAAGGCGACGATCTGCGAGGAGTAGTTTGCCCCCGCTACAGCCGACGATGCACCGATAGCGAGGGCGTAATTCGCTGCGCCATCTTCCGTCACGAATCCGCCACCCCATTTGATGCCGCTACCTAGTGAGTTGACAATGTAGCCGTTGGAGCTACCTGGCTGAGATAAACCATTACCACCGACGCTACATCCGATTATCTGCGTGCCTGGGCACATAACATTTATATCGACCTCATATCCGATAAGAATGCGCCCAGTACCGGACCCGATCGCTCTCGATGCACTATCTTGCAGAAGTGTATTGACACCCCAAACTGCCGCTCCGTTGACTTCCGCAGATGCGGCGCCGAATAGCGCTACGCCGTTTTGGTTCCCGCTAGATTGTGACTGTTGACTCCGGACATAGCCGGCTAATCCAGTGTATTGCCCCAATACGGGAGAACTAGAGGTTATTATATTTGTTCCCTGGAGGCCGTCGTTAAAAGTCTGTCCAGGGAATATGTTGGTATATGTGGTGTTCGCAAATGTGTTGTTGGCCGCTATCGTCGTGGCTATGCGTGCGTCAACGTATTGCTTTGTCGCCGGTTGTAGAGCCGATGCCGGATCTGCCGATAGCGTGATCGCACCCGTCATCGTGCCGCCAGACTTTGGTAGCGCAGCGGCGGCAGTGGCAGATACCGCCGTGATCTGTGCCTGCAACTTTCCAAATGCCGACAGCACGTTGTCGGCTGCGGTTATGGCCGCATTGGTCGATGTACTAAGCCCGGCGAGCCCGACCCCGCGGACGTCGCTCGGGAACGTCGAAAGACGAAGCACCATGGCCTATTAGCCCATGATCACCACGCGATAGGCATTCGTCGCGGGTGCCTGGGCGAATGCAATCGTAGCGGTGGTGGTTGACGTGGCCGACATGTCGCATTCCACGACGCCGAACGGTGATGCGGCCTGGCGCACCTGCATGTGCACATCCTGTGTACCGAGGCTGTGGGTGATCGTGAAACTGGTGGTCGTTCCGTCCCCGATGGTCTGTGAGAATTTGTGCGGCACCACGGTCGGATCGACCGACACGCCGCTGGGACCGACCAGGATGCCACCGCCCGAGACCGGATTAACGGAGAACTGGCCGCCCGACAGGGACAGGCCATTGCCGGCGGTGTAGACGGCCGCGGCACCGAACTGGACGAACGTCAGCGACGTCGTGCCGACCACGATGGTGCCGGTGGTGGTCAACCGCCATTGCGAGCCCTGGTTGACCGTGCCGAGGTTCACCAACCACAGAGCGCCGGTTTCAAGCTCGCCCGGGGCAGAGCCGTCGACGGTTGTGCGTGTCCACGCGCCGCTGGCCGCGTTGTAGACGCCATTGGCCGAGGCCGTCGTCTGACCCACCACCAGCACGCGATCACCAGCAACCGTGGTGTAGCCGTCGATCGTCTGCAGGCCGGACAGGGTTATGTTCGACGTCGCGATGCACTGCACCGGCGGCTTCGAGCTGATGCCGGCTGCGGCCGACTGCACCTGGCCGATGACCCACGAATACTCGGCCGCCTGCCCAGCAACCGTGGGGGCCGGAAGGCCAGTCAGCGTGAAGCCGTTCATCGGAACGTTGGCCGTGTTCGCGCCGGTGAACGAACTCAGCGCGCGACTGAGCACCCACGAATATTCGGCGGCTTGCCCGTTCGCGGTGGGCGTCGCCAAGCCGGTGAACGTGAAGCCGCCCATCGGCACATTGGCGGTAGTGGCGGTCGCGTTGGCGATCGTGTTGAGGTTGCGGCCGATCACCCAGCTATATTCGGCCGCCTGACCAGATGCGGTCGGCGTGGCCAAGCCAGTCAAGGTGAAGCCCGCCATCGCAATGTTCGCGGTGGGCGCCGCGAACGACGAAAGCGGATACGCCTGGATCGTGCTCTGGAAATTGGCGATAGCCGTGGTCGGGATGCCCGTCGCCTTGGTGGCATCCGCTGGCACCCAAGCGGTGCCATTCCAGAAATAAACCGCGTTGGTTGATGTGCTGTAATACCCCTGCCCGGTGACCGGCGACGCTGGCGCCGTGGCAAGGTTCTGAACCCTGGCGTTCTGAAGTTCGTTCTGGTTCAGGTTGAGCGGGACAAGATAACTTTTCGCCATGGCGGATCACCCTCTCAGTTCAGATACGCGGTTCCAGCAAAGGCGCTTGAAAAGCTCACCGTGATCTCAGCGTTCGAGACATATTGAACGTCGCCCTCTACAACAGTATTGGCGCTGTCCACAATCGTTACAGACGGAAAGCGGTTGAGATTGTGGGTGATGACCCACGTTGCCTTGGGCGTCTCCTGGTTGAATTGGAATGATGTTGCAGAGAACGGCTGGAACGATGGCGCGGCGGTCGGACCATTGCTGACCAGCACAAATCCGGCTGTGCCATTGGCCAGCGGCCCGGCGCTTCCCGATGTGAGCCCGATCAGCAGCTCGTTCGCCGCAGCGGATCCCTGCAAAGCCGCTGCTGCCGCTGCTGCTGCCGCTGCTGCCGCCGTTACTGCTTGCTGCGCCGTGGCTTTGATCGCCAGGATGTCCGCCGCCAGGACATCATCAAACGGTGCAATCGTCATGTGCCGTCGCCCTCTCGTGCCGCGGGCATTATGGTATCGATTGCGGCGCGAAAAACCCAGACTGGAACTGCACCAGAGGCGGCATCAGCACGGCGTAGAGCGCGTCAGTCGTAGTGACCGGGTAATCAATCGACAGCAGGATGTCCCGCCGATACGTGTCCGATGGCGTGCCCTCGTCCAACAGGTAATCGTTGCCGACGATCACCCGACCACCGGTACCGTCCGGCAGGGGTAGGCCATTGGTGTACGTGCCGTAATAGACCTCCATCTGCTCGACCACGCCCGAGATTGCATCGCCCACCAGGTCTCGGTTCTCGATCGAATTGGCCCAGGTGATGATCTGCAGCTCGCGGCTGCGCCGGCCGATCTCGGTGATCGTGGTGCCGCCATTGCCAGTGAGCGATTGCAGGCCCAGCACCCCCTGCACCAGCGACGTCAGCGTGACGACTGCCCCCGTGCATGTCGCGGTCACCCAGGTCGACATGATGCTATCGGCGTTCACGGCCGCCGCCAGCGCCGCGGCAATGGTCGCCGGCGTGCTGGTCGCCGTGCCTGATGCGGTGACAGCCCACAGCGTCGTCTGCACTCCCGTCGACGCGGCTGCCGCAGCGCCATTGGCCAGCACGCATGACACGGCATCACCGGGCGTTACCGGGCCCGACAGCGTGATCGTGGCCGCGCCGCCGGCCGGGATGATGGCGCCTGACACCGTGCTGACCAGCGTGGCCGGTGTCACCGTGCCGCCGATCGGCGTGGGCGCCCACCTGGTCGTGTTCCGCGACAGCTTGCGGTCCATCACCGACACCACCGCCTTGCCCTGCTGCACCATGGTTGACAGCACCTTGGGGGGCGGGAAGTCCATGCCGACGGCTACCTGCAGGCCGAGCCCGGCGGTCACCAGCGATATCTGCTGCTGCATCGCGCCCAGGATCTGGTGCACCGTCGCCATCACGCCACCTGAGAGATCATGCGTTCCAGCGCGAGCTGCTGACCCACCACACCCTGTTCCTGCCGGTACGGGTTCGCCACCACATACCGCGCGCCGTCCTCGGTGATGATCCGGTCACCCTCGGCCGCTTCGTATCCAGGCAGGAATGGCACATAGCCGTAATAGCGGGTCACTCCAGGCATGGCGGGGATGCCAGGGGGGAACATTTCGCCGCGACCCGGGCGCGCGGTCGATGACAGGCCGATCGGGATGAACGAGCCAGCAGCGCCGGGCTGGTCGAAGTTATAGACGCCACCCGTCAGCACCAGCGGCGTGCTCTGGTCATTGGCCTGGCGCCACGCATACGTGCCATCCGCCATCTTCCCAGGCGCATCGAGCGGCCGGAATATCTGGCACCGGCGATCGATGCGGGCCCCGACAGCCTTGTTGATCGGCATGTGCCAGGCCAGAGCGAAAGCATCGATCTCGTATTCGCTGCCGCCTGGAACTGCCGTCGCGCCCGTGCCGTAGCTGATGCCGGGCGAATAGGCCGGGTCCGTGCACACGAACACATCGCCCAACAGGAAGTCCGTCATGTCGGCGGTGATGTTGTACCAGAGCGTGCCCGCGTACTCGAGCGCCGACTCAATCAGCCGCTCGTTGATCCGCCGGCGCAGGATCGGGATGCCCGTGCCGGCCGATTCCCATCCGCTCGGGAAGTCACCGGATGCGGCCGCGGTGATCCGGTAGGCGCTGTACGGCTGCCCCAGCTTCTGGCCGGCTTTGCCTTTGCCGTAATCGATCTTGGCCTGGATGCTGGCGTAGGAGACCATCAGGCATACCGCATCGCGCCGCGCCGCTCCGGGAACCCCTTGCGCTTGTCGTTTCTCGGGACACCCATGAAGTCAACGAGCTTATCGACCCAGACCTGATACAGCGACATGCGTTGACCCAACTCGTTCGAGCGGCCACGCCAGACGTCAGCCTGTGCGGTATCGAGGTTGTCGCTTGCGCCGCCATAAGCAGCCTCGAGACCATCCAGGATCGGGATATAGCCGTACGTGGTCGGGCCGTTGATCCCGGTCAGTTGCGCCGATGGCGGAAGGAGCTGCCCGGGCGCGCTGACCTGGGGCGCCGACGATCCGGTCCCGCTGCACGTGATGCCGAAGGTCTGCGCGTTGGTGAACCCGACCTCAGGGATGGCCACCGCGTTCTGGCTGAACGGGCCTGTGCCATAGGGGGCCGTGGCCAGGAAGCCGTTGGCCTGCAGCGTGGCGTTCGTTGAGATCGCGCCCGCCAGGGCGTTCACCACGTTGATCCGGTTGTCGTAGCTGCCGTTCGGCGCCTGGGCGGTCACCGTCACCGTCACCGGCGCCGTCAATGGGCCACCCGAGAACGTCACCGAGAACTCGTCGCCGGCGGCAGGCTGCGGGCCGGTCAGGATCACCGCGCCATAGGCCACGCCCATCAGGCGCGCTTCCTCATCCGGGTTGAGGTTGTTCAGCCTGTACTCGAGGAAGCCGTATGCATCATTGTAGCGATACCCGGCCGATGCCGCGCCCAGCGTGCCGCCGCCCGGGCTGACACGCAGCAGGCCGATGGCGGGATAGCCCAGGTGCCGCCGAACGGCGCTCTTTTGAGTAACGGTTAGGGCCATGGCTGCCTCGGAACGTTGCTGCCGGTGTTAGGCCGTCAGCGTGGCCTCGATCGCCCGGTGCATGTCCTGGCGCAAGTTGTGCTCGGCCACATACATGGCCAGGACAATGGCGCCCAGGTTCTTTACCGCCGCGATCCGATCGAGATCATCCGCCGGGCCCTTCAGCGCACGCCTTTCCAGGCGCTTGATGTGGGCGCGCAGCAAACGGCGATGCTCGGCGATTTCTTTGTCCGTGTCGCCGCGCGGGCGCTTGATGACGTTGCGCGCCGCTTCGACTTGGCGCTTGGCAACCGCCATGCTGATGACTTTCATTGCTACCTCGTCCTGTTGGGCAGCTATGTCTATCGCCTATTGCGACTGCGCAGCAAGTTCGTTGGCGGAAAGGCGTTCGACCTGGATTGGCCCGCCTATCCAGACCGTGTGCTTGATCGCGATCGCTACCGCTTCTTCAGCCGATGCGCCGGCCGCCATTGCACCACATACGACGCTGCATGCCGTCGTTTCGCCAATGTAGGCAGGTTGCTGGGTCGGCGCTGATCGGTGCACGCTGTAGAAATTCCACACCGAGCCATCAGGTCGCATGTGAAGCGCCATGAACCCGTCAGGGCCGGCGGTCAAAGTTGGCTTGGCGTCTTCCGGGAAGCCAGCCACCGCCCATTCCGCAAAGACAAAGCAGTCGTCTTCACTGCCGCAGCAGGCCACAAGGCCGCCGTTGCGCGTCCGTTTGATCTTCGGGCTACCGCACGGGAATATCCGACCGCTCGCCACTGCCGCGCTGTCAGCAACCATTGTGCCGTTGTGCGCGACGATGATGGTCACGCGGTTGGCGTCTCTTGCGTCCCCTCGGCAGCGGCCGGAACGGACCCATCGGCTTCCGTTCCGGCCCCGTCGCCATTGCTCTCGGGGGGGGTATCGGTGCCAGCGCCCGCGGTCGATGCCGCAGGTTCGCCGGCCGTGCCATCGGTGGCTTCAAGGGCCCCTTTACCGCTGGCAGTTTCGTCGCCTACCGCACCATGGGTGTCGGCTTCATGCGACGTCGGAATCTGCCCAGGGTCACTCGAACCCTGGGCGTTGGCGTCACGCTCCTGGCTGACGCCTGGCGCAGCCTGCCCTTCGGCCTGGGTCTGCGCCTCGGTATTGGTCGGATCAGCGGGCTTCGACAGCGTTTCCAGCAGGTCCGAGAGCGAACGGATGCGCTCGATCATCCCGTGGATATCGCCCACCGTGATGCGGGTCACCGCGTCGAAAGCGTTGCTGCCGTGGGTTTCCAGGGGCAGCTTATCCGCCATGATGGCGGCGATCTCTTCAAAGCGTTCGGTGCTGATCATGCACCTTTCCAAGCACTGTGCGCTGACGATTGCAAGCGCCGATCTATTTCGCCTTGGTGATCTTCGCCAGCGCGGCCTGCTCGCGTGCCGCCAGCGCCCGGGCGTCTGCCATCAGTTTCGGATCGCGCTGAATTTCACCAGCTCGGCGTAGCGTGCCCAGCGCAGATTCTGCCGCCCACATCCGTTGCCGCGCCGCATCCGTTTTCGGTGATACCGGAAGTCCACGCGACCCGCCGCTGCTCTTACCCTTTGCCATGGGGCGATCCTCATTCCTTGCCCAGAACCGGCGGCTGCTCGCGCTTGAACACGTGCTTGCAGTTCGGGCAGCACACGATGTTGGCGACTTCCGACACCGGCACGATCGGCATGTCTTCGGCCAGCAGCACCCGGATCATATGGAGGTCATCGATGACCTTGTTCGCCGGGAAGAGTGCCAGCGTGCCGTTGGGGAGCATGACCCGGCATTCGCGCACCGTGAAGTATGGCCCGGTCGGGCCGACTGGTTCCGGAGCTGCCACGACGGGCGGCGCGGGCGGCGGCGGCGGGGCCGGCGGAATGAATGCCGCTTCGGCGATCTTGATGTCCGTCAGGATGGGGGGATCTTCGCAGGTATTGGCCACCAGGCTTGTCGCAACGGGATCTTGCAGCACTGACTGCTGGTTGGCCTTCCGCGTAAGCGATGCCTTGGTGGCCTTGGTCAGGACGCCGGTGTATGCCGCACGGGGTGGGCCGCTCGGCGGCTTGGCCTTGCTCTTTGCCGGCTTTCCCGGCTTCGGCGCGGGCACTGGCAGCGGCGTGCCGCACGTCTTGCAGTTGTTCCGCCGGGCGTGGTTCATTTCGCCGCAAGCATCGTTCTGGCATTTCTTCGTGTACCAGTCCGCGGCGCTTCGGCCAATTGCACGCGGGTCAAGTAATGCCGTGGCGTCGCTCATGAGAACCCCGATCGAATCACTCGATTGGCATGCCCTGATTGATCATTTGGGTCAAGACATCGTAGCCCAATTGATACGGCTGCCCGTAGAAGAACGACAGCACTTCACCGCCGGAACCCCAATTGAAGTTGTTGGTGGCGAATACCGGGCCGCTGCCGCCGGCCAGCGTGCCGCCGTTGCTGAAGGTCAACGTCTCGGTGTTGCCACCGCTGACCGATGCCGACAGGGTGACCATGTTGCCGATCGGCCCGTTGGCGTGCACCACGACAGCGGTCGGCGCACCGGTTCCGCTCATTTCGGCGAAGATCCCGGCCGCCTGCAAAGCCGCGCTGTTGTTGATCGCGTCCAGGATGCCTTCCGCCACGGTCGTGGTCGTGTCGGCGGTCACCACCGGATAGGTCACCGCGGCCGATCCGCCTGCCAGCGTGGGCAGCGTCGTGGTCAGCGTCACCGTGTCGCCGTTGGTGATCGAGCCGCCCACCGTGATCGTGCCCAACGCATCGACTCGCGGATTGTTCTGCAGAAATGCCGCGGGGCTCTGGTGATCGACCGTGCCGCCGGCGCCCGCAACTGAGCGATCGAAGTTCGGGATAAGCGTCGGGTTCGCCTGATTGAGAATGCCGGGCGTGCCCTGGGGCGGGAGATACGGCATAGGCTTACCTTCCTCTCGTCAGCTTGCCCGCGCCAATGGGCGTCTTCTTCTGGCCTTGGGCAGCACGGGCATCGACGCGCACCAGCGCCTGGTCAGCGCCAACGCCCCTGTCCAAATTGCGGGGGAACATTGCGGCCGCGCTGCGCGTCTCGGAGTTGGACGCGCATGTCTTCGTGGTCGGAGTGACCTTCGTGATGCGGCCGCGGGCCATTGGCTTCAGCCGCCGACCTTGCTGCCCACCACGCCGGCATAGACCGACGCGCTGCGCTCCTGGCGGCCGTCGTCCCGCGCGTGCGTGCCCGGGGCCATCGACGTCTTGCCCTCGCCTGGCAGCGTCATGCTCGGGGAATAGCCCTTCAGCTTGCCGACCTGCACCGACTCGGCACCGCGGCCGGGCGGGGACTGGCCACGCAGACTGTTGGAAATGTTCTTGCTCGGCGCCTTCATTGCTCGGCCCTCTCTGATGCTGCACGCCACAGTTACGACCGGGTTTAGCCGGCCGTCTCGATGACCAGGCTGCGCTTATACAGCGAATTGCTCGCCGTGGGGATGATCGTTGTGGTGGCGGTCGCATCGGTCGGCGCCGCAAAGCACCCGATCCAGGTCCACGACAAGCTGGCGAACTGCTGCAGCCGATCGAGGGGCGGCCGGATGATGTGCGCCACGTTGTTGACCAGGAACACTTCGCCGAAGGCGTTCACGCCCTGGCGCTCCAGCCACATGGACAGGCCCTCGAAGTTGCCCTGGATCAGATGCTCGGACCCCATGATGATGATCCGGCGCACGCGCACATTGTTGGCGCTGACGCCCGTCGCACCCGAGGAACCAGCCTGCTGCACATACGTTTCCGTGGTGGGAATGAACTTCACACCCAGCAGATCGGCAATGTCCGCATCCCGGTATTCGCCAGACTGCGACCGGCCGGCGAACAGCACCTTGAAGTCCTGATCGGCGTAGAGCTGCCGCAGCGAAGTGTTGTCCAGGGCGACGTGATAGGTGCCGTCCGGCATGGTGGGCACCGCGTTGTCGCGCAGGTAGCTGACCCCATCCAGCAGGATGCCCATGGTCAGGATGTCGCTGCCGGTGAGCTGCGCCGTGGTGGATTTGCTGTAGGGCCGCAGCATCTTCGGCGCGTTGATGGCGATCAGCGCATCGCCGTTCACCGGTGCCGTCGCCGCCTGGAACGTCAGCACGCCGCTGATGCCGTCGGGCACCGAAGAGTTGTCGGTCCCATCGGCCGCCGCGCCGGTCACCGTCAGCGTCTGGCCGACACCGCCGGCGCCGATCGCGGTCTCGAAGACCGTCAGCGTGGCGACTCCGGACACCGGGGTTGGGACACCGTTGACCAGCACCTGCTGGAAGCCGCGAATGTCGTCCACATGGCAGCTTGTCGTGGTCGACGCACCCAGGTCGGTGCGGACGCGCGAGTTGCCGCCCATGTAGGCGCTGAACAGCGCCTTGCGGGCCAACCGCTCCATCGACTGCGCCGCCTGCACACCGTTATTGCGCGCGATGCGGGTCAGGTTGTTGGCGATGGTGGCCAGGTCGCCCATCAGGTCGACGTCGGAGCTGTCGCCATACTGGAACAGCGAGAGCTGGTATTGCTCCAACGTGGCATCGCTCGGCGTCATGCCGTTGTCGAGGCCGGTGTTGGTGCTCGGATTGATGGTGTTCGTGTTCGGCGCCTTGCGGCCCGTGCGGGTGCGGGTCAGCGTTTCACCGATTCGGGCCGGCACCGTCTCCATCAGGGATTCGCGGCGATAGGCTAGGACCGAGTCCAAGCCCTCTTCAAACTCGCGCTCCAGGAAGCCGGTCTGCAGTTCGGCCTGCAATGCCGCGGGAAAACTCGTGAACTGACCGGCCATCGGGCTGGGCTCCATCCGCTGAAGGGGAGAATTTTCCCGACGTCGGCTGCGAGCCGCGGGACAGCGGAGGAACCTGCCTCAGAGGGATGAATTATCGCGGCCATCCAAGTCGCGGCCCGCACATTCGGCTCTTGGTGGCCGTCGCGGGCGCCGGGGATCTACCCATCTGCACTTCGCCGTAGACCGACTTAGCAGCGCGGAGAACCTGTCTCAATCCGCCCACTAGTGTAAAAAAGCGGACGGATCAATATGAATGTGAGATTATCGCCCTCTCAGACGACGATCCATTCCCGCCTTGTATTGGGCATACTGCTCTTTGGTCATGCCCTTGACATCGACCGCCCCCGTGCCGGTGGCCGGCGGTGGGTTCGCGGCTGATCCAGTTACAGTCGGCCGGCCGGACCCGCCGCCGACGACAGTGCTGCCGCCAGCACCAGTGACCGTGCCGCCACCGCCGGCCACCGTGGAACCGCCGCCCGCAACGGTCGATGCACCCTTGAAATACTCGGGCTTCTTCGCCTTGAATTCTGTCAGCGCTTCTTCCACGCCGGTCACGTTGCCGTCGTCGTCCACCTTGATCTTGGACCGGTCCAGAGCGGGCAGGTGCAGCAGATCCAGATCGGCCAAGCCCGCACCGACCGCGGCGGCCTTCAGCTCCGCATTGATCAGCGTGCCCTGCAGCTTGGTGATCTTGGGCGTGTGCTTGGCCGCTTCCTCGGCGATCAGCCGGGGCACATCGGCCCTGGTCGTTTCCAGGTCACGCGCCAACGTGTCGGCCCGCTCCTGTGCCTGCTGGCGAGCGACGCGCTGTGCCGCGGCTTCGGCCCTGACCTCGGCCAGTGTCTGCTGTGCTCGGCCGCCATCGCCGCCACCACCATTGTTCGGCTGCTGCTGGTGCTGCTGGTGCTGCTGGCCGCCGCCGGCGACAGTGCTGCCGCCACCAGCCACCGTGGTGCCACCGCCGCCGCTGCCGCCCCCATCGTCGGCATCACGAAGGATCATGTCGCGGAAACGGTAGCGGATGAACATGGTGGACCCCTGTCAGGTTTAGGCGGCGCCGCAGAGCGTGGCGTTGATGAACGCAGCGGCGCCAGTGAGTGTCGTCAGCCTGGCGCGTATCCAGCGCGGCAGAACAGTGAGCTGGGTCAGGCCCAGCGCGGTGATCGCGGAGCCGACCGCCGAACCGATCGTGGTGACGCCGGCCACGGTCACCGTTTCGGTCGCCGCGCCACTGACGCTGCCCGAGAACGTGGTGATGTTGGCCGGCCCCATGCCCGTCGCGTAGCCGGATGCGTTGGTGCCGTCATTCGCGAAGATCGACGGGAACGATGCGGTGATCACGCCGGCGGCGGCCTGTGCCGTCAGGCCGATTGCGGTCATGCCCTGCGATGCATTCATCAGCGCGGACAGCGCGGCACCGATCGTGGTGGTCGTGTCGCCCGCCGCCACGGTGTAGGAAACCGATGCGGACCCGCCAGGCAGGTTGCCGTTGCTGGCCTTCGCCGTCACCACGTCACCAGCGGTGATCGTGCCGCCGATCGTCAGCGTCATCTGGTTCAGCGGCTCGGCGAGCTGATTGGTCCCCAGCAGGCTGACCGACATGGTGGACATGGACCCGGAGACCTCCACCGATGCGGTCTTCGCGAATCGGCTGGGCAACCACAGGCCCTCGGTCGTGGCGACCGATGCGTTATCGAGCAGTTGCAGCCCAATATCGAACGGGCTCCCGAACTTACCTGCGACGAACGCTACTGCTGGGTCAGCCATTAGGGCACCTCGATGACCGCGATTGGATCTTCTTGCCCGACTATTTCGCCCAGATCGATCTTATAACGCAAGGTGCCTGACGCGGGGGCGTAGACCGGGAACATGGTCTTCATGCTTTCGACGGTCGCGATGTGCTCGCCCTCTTCGACCGTGGCGCCGTCATCGACCAACCATTCGCACAGGCTGGCGACGGTCGGCGGGAAGACGTCAACGGTCGCATCGGACATATGTGGTGCCTTTCTTCGGGCGACAGGCGTCGCAACCAGGGCACGATGAATCGTGTGCGTCATCTGCCCAGCGGCACCGCTCAGCGGCCAAACAATCCGCGCCTTCCAGCGCCCCACAGTAGCCGCAAGTCGCGTCCAGATGTGTGGCAAGATCAGGCAATGTCCCGCCCCTTCTCTCGCCAGTTTATAGTCAGGTTCGCGGCCTCGTGCTCGCGATCGGACGCGATCTCAACGATGATCCCGCCCGGTGCCGAACCACCCAGCCAGAACGATCCGGTGAACGTCGACGGCTGTTCCCACAGGACGTTGCCTGCCGCGTCCAGCGCGCGAGCCCGCGCCCATGATCCGCTGCTGACGATCTGGACCGAATACAATTCCGAATCGCGGCGGCTGATCCGGAACCGGCCCGGGCGCACCACCTGGATGGACCGCATCAGCGATCCAGGTGCGCTCGGCGCGTACAGGTCAATCAAATTGCGCATCATGCGCGGCTATACCGCAGTCGATATCGTTCCGCCAGCAGCACCGCCGTAATAGGTAACCGCTGCGTCAGACACCACAGGGGGACGCGGCGGCGCCCTGCCGATCCGGAGCTTGGTGCCGACCATGTTGGGGTTGCAGGCGATCTCCACCTGGCCGTCATACGTCCGCTTGACCTGGTAGAACATCGGGTGCGGGTTGTTGATCAGCCAGTGCGCCGCGACGCCGGTGTTCCAATCCTTGTTGCGGATGCCCTGCATCATGAACAGTTCCAGCCACTGGATCGCGCCAAGCGCAGCGCTGATCTTCGTTTCGGCCCGCAGGCAGAAGCGCCGGCTCGCGCGCTTGGTGTTGGTCGCGAGCATCGCCCGCTCGATGTCCTTGGTGGTTTGGAACTCAACGGAACCCATTTGCAGCCTCCCGAAGAAGTTCACCCAAGGCGCACAGCGCCACGAGATACGCGGCAGCAAACAAAAAGCCGCGTGCCACCGCGTACCAGTTCACAGGCAACGGCCACTGTGCCTCGGTGGTGGTTTGGTTCATGGTAGCACCTCCGGTGGGAACTCTTGATTGAGCCAATTGCGCAGTTCGATCAGATCGGCTCGACCGACCTTGACGATCGCAGCTTGTCCGCTTCGTTCCTCGTATGGCTCCCAATCGAGATTGTCTGCGTCGAAACAGAACCAGCCGTCGCCATTCTCCGCACCGTAGCCGCTTCGACGCACGGTCAGGCTGCCATGTTCGAATGAGTACGCGGCCGAAATTTTCGGGCCTGTGCTGGTCGGCGTTGGGATTTGGTTAGACACTTTCTGCATACTCCCGCTCACACTCGGCCCTGATATCCCGAGCATCATCATTATCACCGTAGTCGCAGTCGCCGCAGGACGCGCATTCGTGGACTGGGACGGAACACCCGCGCGATCCACTGTCATCGCACCCACACCAACGGCCGCCAATATGCTCCCACTTATGGCCCAGAACGTTGCAGGGATGGGCGCCCCCAGCCAGGACGCCAGCCTCGGCAATGAGGCGATCCAGGATCGTCATTTCGTTCTCGCTTTGAAGGGCATCCACACGATGGACCCCATGGTGTTGACGCTGCTGTGCTCGCCGGTCGCCCGCACAGTCAGCCCGTGGATGAAACCGGCATCCAGCATCCACGACCCCATGACGGCAGGGCTGGCCCGGTAGAAAGACCGACCGCGCCTGGCGCCCCACGCTTTGTGCAGGTCCATCTTTTCCTTGATGCCAGCCGGCGGGTCGAATGTCGTTCGGTGGCTGACCTCCAGGATCTGCAACTCGTCCTCGGTGAACGCCGGCGGCTCGGGCATATCGTCGTCAGGGAAAAAACCAAGCTCGTTCGGGATGCCGTCGATGAACTCGACCGTGCCGCTGCCCGCGTGGGTGCAGGCGAACGTCCGCATGGTGCCGGGCCCAGGCTCCAGCACGAACATGCCCTTGGCCTCCAGCAGCCAGCATTTGCCCCCCATCGAGGGCAGCGGGATATCGATGATCTGCGGTTTGTATCTCATGCGTCTACATTCACATCCGTTGGCCGCGGTATGCCACCGTCCAGGTTGGGCGCTGGCTCGCTGATATCGACAGGCTCTGGCGTATGCTCGGGCGCCGCACCGCGGGTATCCTCGTGCGGCTCTTCCGGGTCTTCGTCGTCGTCGTTGGGCAGGTTCATGTCCATCTGCAGCAGCAGCCAGGAACGGGCCTCTTCGACCGTCAGCAACATGAATTTGGGATCCGGCCCGGTGGTGGCCGGCGTGCCCGGCTTGGTCTGCCCATCGGCGCCGGTAGCGCCCGGCACGGCTGGCATAGCAGGGCCGGCCTTCAGCGGGTCAATCGCGATCGCCAACGCCGGAATGACCTGGGCAAGGTCGGTCGGGGTCGGTTGGAACAGGCGCGGCCAGCGGAACGTGAAGCTCGACAGGTCGATGGACGGATCAACCGCCTGGACGATCCGGCGGGCCAGCTCCAGCGCGCCGAACTCGCCGTACTGGGTCCGCAGCTCCATGATCAGGTCGTAAAACTCCTGATCGATGAACTCCATCGCCCGGCCGGACATCGGCCCCTTCATGGTGCTCGGATCTTTGCGCGCCGCGGCCACCGCCTCGAGCGCGATGTCACGCAGCTTGTCGACCAGCTTCAGAGCGGCCTCGGTGCCGGCCCCGCTCATCTCCAAGAGCTTGGCGTCCGCGCCGCTCCAGCTTCCGCCTTCCTCGTCTTTGTAATCGCCCTTCAGGTGGATATAGCTGGCAGCTCCGCGGGTTATGCTGCCGTCGGATGGGCCGTTGACGATATCACCCTTGATGACGGGCTGCGGCGCGGCGTTGTATCGCACCCCGCGGCCGATCTGGCTCAACGTGTAGTCGATCTCGATGCTGTTCTGAACGCCAGGCTCGAACGTGCACGCACCATCAGGCGCGGCGCCCCCCACCAGGTTCGTGAACCACCACCCGGGGACAAAGCCTAGTTTGTGATCGATGGTTTCCCACGCACCGAAAGTCCTGCCGTCATCCAAGAAATGGTCGACCGGGTTCCAGTCCGCCTCCTGGATCGGTGCGTACGTGATTTCCTGATCCGGCAGATAGTCACGCACCAGCCAGTAGCGGCGCCCGCGGTCCAGCTTTTCGGATGGGCGCGGGTCCGGCGCACCCAGCGCGGCCAGTGCTGCCCCGGTCGTGACATACTGCAGGCGCAACGCTGTCAGATTGCCGGCGCCGTCAAAGCTCGGCTCACAGTATTTCGCCCGCCAGACATGCAGCCCAATGTGCATGTCATCGCCCTCGCCATCGATGCGAAATGTCACCGCGACCGATCCGACCGATCCCAGCTTTGCGGCTTCGATCATCTTGGGCAAGAACTTCGCCTTGCGCAGCAGCTTCAAGATCGTCTTGCGGGCAGCGGGATCATCGTGCACCACGCGCGGTGCATGGTTTCCAGCGAAAAGTTTGCGCGCACAATATGTTGCGACCTGGGTTGCGAATCGGAACTGTGCGCTCGGGCGCCGCTCGTCCAGCAGGATGGTGCGGCCCTGTGGGTCCGTTTCGTCGTAGAATGCACTCGCCAGATGGCTGTAAAACTGGCCGTCCAACATCTTGTCGAACAGATCAAGCGTCCGGTAGCGCGGGCATTTTGCTACCCATGCTGGGTATTTCAGCTTTGAACTGATCTTCTCGAACATCGCCCTACCTCTGATAGATCGCGATCGGTGGTGAATAGGTATTCGGCATCTCAGGATGCAGCGCGGTCGGCTTGCGCGGCTGACCGTGTGCATACACTAACGATTCGCCCTTGTCTGGCGAACGGCCGATCCGCTCGATGATGTCGGCCTTATCTTCGACCTGGATGCCCTGCACCAGCACCTGGTACCGGGCCGACGTCAGGTCAGCGAGCAATTCGCGGTCGGGGGGGATCGCCAACGCCTCTTCCGGCGGCACGGCCGGGTCCAGGCCTTCGCGTAGCTGCCACCACCATTGCGCCCGCATGTTCGCGAACTTCAGCTTGCCGCCCTTGGTCCGCGCGAGCGAGCGCCGCTTGCCGTTCATCGCGTAAGCGTCCAGGGCGTTGGCCTTGGCGAAGTCGAACGGGCTGCTGCCGACGCCGATGATGTCGATCTTGACCTGTGGGTCATCGCCGGTCGGGATCATCCCGACGATGAAGCCCACGACTTTCGGGCCATCTGGCGTGGCCGTTCCAGGATATGTCTTCTGCCGGCCGAACCAGGTGCCGTGCCGCGGCGTGAGCACGGTCTTGTCTTTGCCGCCGCGGGCGACGTCCACCCCGATAGCATCCAGCGGATCTATCTTGCCGCTTTCCTCATCGCGAGGGCTGATCTGGCCAGGCTTCGGCGGCTCGTTGCTCATCGGGTCGTGCCAGCGCGCCATGGCGGCCTCTACCCACGCTGACGGGATGATCTGGTCTTCGGCGTCGTTCTGGCCGATTCTAAAGTCCCCATACAGCATCTGGCTGCGCAACGGCTCCTGCATGCCCTGCAGCGTCGCCATGTAGCCGTTCGCCATCAGAATCGGGTTGTCGGTCACCAGTGAGCGAATGAATGTCCGGCTCTTGGGCTGGATCATCTCTTCCCGGCCAAGCCGCTGGTCGAAGTGCGCGTATGGTGTGCTGTCCGGAACCTCGATGTCCTTTCCGTCGATCGTCACGTACCAGCGCAGCTCGCCATCCTTGGCGGGGTTCGGGTGCTTGTCGTCCAGCCACGGTGCCCAGAACTCGATGACCCAGAAACCTATCGCGTCCGTCGGCGGGTTCCCGGCACAGATGACGCGCACCCGCTGGCGGTCATTCAGCGATCCGTTGGCCGGACGCGCCCAGCCGGACACCGAACGGAATTGCTCTTCGGTGAAGTGGGTGATTTCGTCAAAGCCCATGTAATCGTGGGCGCGGCCCTGGTATTTCTTCCAGTCCTGCTCTTTGTCCATCGAGCCAAATCGAAGGATCTTGCCGTCGTTCATGCGCCAGCGGTTGTGCTTCTGGTTGAACCGGCCCTTGCCCTCGCCGATGATGTGTTCCGCGCGCTCCTGCAGGCCGGCGAGCTGCGGATCTTGCCGGCGGAAGATCAGCGCGGTGCGGTGGCGGGTCAGTGCGCAGCCGATCAGCAGATCCGATTTTCCGCCGCCGGCGGCACCGCCGTAAAACAGAATGTCCGCTTCGCTTTCCAGCGCCATCCGTTGGGGGTGCATCCGGCCTGGTTCGGGATCCGGAAATGGCACCCACAGGACACCGGTGCGCCGCCGGTCGACCTCAGCCTTTATGACCCCGATCAGTGCCGCTCGGCGTTCCGCTGGCCAGCGCTGCAAGGATTCGAGCGAGATCGTCATCGCTGGCGTTCGCGAGATCGAGGGGCGGGGGTTCTTTTTCATCGTCTTTCGCCCTCGGTGGTGGTGCCGGTTCCTGGCGGCCGATGCCTTGGGCTCTTGCGATCTGGCCGAGCGCGCCCTTGTCGCCCTTGACGGCAGATTCAACGATCTTCATTCCGAGTGCGGCCGCGACCAGTGCCGCGCCGTACTTCAGCTCATCCCGGTATTTCTTTTCGAGAACCATTTTGCTGATGTTCAGCAGCTTGGCGATGATCGCGGGATCGGTTTTCAGGTAGCAGAGCGCCTTGACGGAATTCCGCGTCTCGGCGGTCGGCTGGTGCTCGGCCATCCGCTTCTTGGCTGATGCTCGCCACCGCTGTTTCGCCTCTTTGGGCGCACCCTTCGCTGTCACGGCTATGCGGCCTTGGCCACGGCCGTCGCCGCCAGCACGTCGAACGGCTTGCCGTCGCTCTCGCGCAGCGCCTGGCGGCCTGTGTGGCGCTGCCAGCGGATGCAGGCCACATCGGTGTACCGCGGCTGCAGCTCCATCGCACGCGCCGCACGGCCAAGCTGCTCGGCCGCCAGGATCGTGGTGCCGCTGCCGCCGAACGGCTCATACACGACGTCGCCCGGGTCGGTGTATGCGGCGATCAGCTCGGCGGGCAGGCCGATCGGGAACACCGCGGGGTGGTCGATCCCCTTCCCGAGCGCGCCCTTGTGCCTGGTGACGCGGATCACCGAATCGGGCTTCTTGGTCGCCTGGATCTCGGTGGCGCCTTTCGCGCGCAGGCCGGTGTATGTGGCCTCCCCGCTGCGCAGCATGCCCTTGCTCATCTCGCCGGCGTGCTTCGACTTGTGGGTTTTACGTACTCGAGCTGGTGCCCGGTTGAAGTGGAAGATGAATTCGTGCGCCGGTGCCAGGCGGCCGCGGAAGTCACCGGCCAGGCCGGGCCCCTGGTCCCACACGTAGAAGCCGAACCGGCGCCAGCCGGCCGCGCGCATCCATTCGATCCAGCCATCCCAGTATGGTTGCCACTCATGGTCGCGGTGGATCAGCCCGAGGTTGACCAGCACCTGGGCGGTCTCGCGCATCGGCATGTGGGCAAACACGCCCTGCATGAGCGCGTCCCAGTCATCGATGTCGGTGCCACCGTACCGGCGCTGGCCTTGATAGGGCGGCGACGTCACGCACAGATCGGCCTCATCGCCCAGCATCAGGCGGTCGATGTCGTCCTGGTCGGTCGAATCGCCGCAGCACAACCGGTGTTCGCCGAGCACCCACACCGTGCCCCGGGTGGACACCGGCTCGCCGGCGGGCGGGTCCGGCAGATCGTCCGGATCGCCATGGCCGGCGCGCGGCTGCGCGAATATCTGATCCAGCTCACCCAGGCTGAAGCCAGTCACCGCCAGGTCGAACGACATGGTTTTCAGCTCGCCCAGCTCGATGCGCAGCAGGTCAGCATCCCAGCCGGCGGTCATCGCCAGCTTGTTGTCGGCCAGGATCAAAGCGCGCTTCTGTTCGTCCGACAGACCGACCAGGGGGATGGTCGGCACTTCGGCCAGGCCCAGCAGCTTGGCCGCCATGAGCCTGCCGTGGCCGGCTATGATGCCGTCGGTATCATCGGTCAGCACCGGGTTGGTAAAGCCGAACTCGGTGATTGACGCGGCGATCTGTTCGACCTGGGCGGGCGAATGCGTCCGCGCGTTCTTCGGGTAGGGCTTCAGCTCGCCGATGGGCCGATACACGATATTGAGCATGGTGCGTTACATGCCCGTGGAACGATGCGAAGGTCAAGCGATCTGGATTACCAACGATGATCGACCGGCCATGTGGACAGATCGGCGGCCGCGGCTTCCAGTTCAGCCCGCGCGACGAACACCGGCCGGAACCCCGCCGTAGTGATGGGTTTGCCGCTCCGCTCGTAGCTCTGCTTGCCCAGGCGCTTGGTCGACCAGCCCACATGCACGAAGTCGCAGGTGAACATGTTGCAGATCCAGACCTCATCCGCGGTCGCTTCGGGGTGGACCGGCAGCGTCACGCGGCCGGCGGCCTCTGCCGGATGCGGATGGTATGCCCGATCTCGGTCATGTCCATCATCGCCAGCATGCTCGCCAGCGTCATGGGCTTCGGCCGGTGGCGTTCCAGGAGCCAGAAATTGGTGATCACGATCATGTCGCCGCAGCCCGTCAGGCCATCCAAGTGCGCGTACTGGTCATAGCCCTCGCGCGTCCACTCCTGCAGGATCGCCTTCGTCAGCTTGTCCCACTGCGCATTGCGCAGCTTGGCTTCTTCGCCCTTGATGACGTCGGTGTCAGCCATCAGATCGCGGCTCTCTGGTGGAAATAGTCGGCACAGAAGACGCGGACAATGCTTGACGCATTACCCCTTGATGCTGTGCGGATGATGTCGCTGATCAGCGCACCGACCGATTTACCTTCGCGCTCGGATATATCGTCTAGCATCGTCCAGAATATCGGTTCCAGGCGCATGCTGGTGCGATGGCCATCGATAAAAACCTGGCGTGGCACGACGCTGACGCTCATTCCGGCATCTGCTTCCACTCGCGGCCGTCCAGCGCGGCGCCAGCGGCTTTTTTGCCGACCTTGTAGAATGCGCAGTTATCGAACCACGCATAGCGATCGCTCGGTCCCTCGGGCCAGCCCAGCGCAACAGCGGGAACGACGTGGCCGCATCTATCGCCGTATGGCTCTGCCGCTGCCCAGCTCCCCCACTGCTTGAAGAAAAACGGGATCCGGTTCAGACAGCAGAAGTCACGAGCCGCCCGGTGCCAGTCGGGGTTCGACGGCCGCGCGCCCGTGCCGCTTTCGCCGCCCGAGACCAGCCAGCGAATGAACTCCCAGCCGATCCAGTCCACCAAGCCGAGCGCGGGTTCGTAGCTGACCCAGGTGTTCCAGCCCTCAGCGGCTATCTGGAATAATGCGCGACGGCGTTCGTCGGCCCGCGTCTGGTCCTCGACGGACGTGCCGAGCCAGACATTGGACAGTGGCCACTTCCACTGTTCCGCCTTGCACCGCCCCTCCGGCGTCCATAGCTTACCTTTGTCCGGATCGCACAGCCCGTATTTCACAAGCAGTGGCAGGCATTCGCGCCTAATCTGCGAACAGCGCCCCTCGCCGACCGTTTCAGCCGGTATCGAAAGCCCGGCTATCACCTGCGCCGCCGCTGGCTGCCAGCGTTCCGTCATGTAATCGCGCATCCGATCGGTGCGCTTCGTCAGCACTTGGAAACGATGCTGCCGCGCCAGCGCCATCACGGCGAACACACGATCGATCCATTCGTCCGGCACAGATTCGTGAAACAGGTCGGAATGCGCGCAAACGAAGATGTCGCGCGGTTTGCTCCACCGGATCGGCTGATCCAGCCACGCTTCGTTGAACCGGACTTCGCCCGTCCAAACCGGTCCAGCCTTGGTCATCTGGGTCAGGCCAGCGCGCGAAGGGTGATGCTGCAGCCGGGTGCCGGCGAGCGTCATCGCATAGCAGTGCTTGCACCCAGGGCTGCACACGCTGCAGCCCGTGATCGGGTTCCATGTTGCCCCGGTCCACTCGATGTTCGTGGTCTCGGCCATCAGTTCGGTCCCTTCGGTGTCCAGCCCGCTATGATCCGTGCCGTCGCGATGGCGACCTGCATCGCATCGGTAGAGAAATCGATAAAGTCTTCGATCGGTTCGTCGGCGTGGGGGTTTCCGCCGACCTCGGTCATCACCAGAAGTCCCATTATGCTCGCCACACCGGCCGCGACCTCGCGCGGTGACATCTGTTCCCGCTCGGCGAAGTCGCACACCTGGTTGGTCAGGCCCACAAAGAACTCTTTGGCTTCCGGCGACATGGCACGCACGGTGTCGTGCGCCTCTCTGAAATAGTCCTTTTTCTGGCGCAGCAGTTTCCTGTCAGCCATTGTCGGAACCCCCCATCACCGGCGGCGGGTTCGCCGCGTCGACCTCGAGATGCCCCAGCGCCAGGCGCCGCAGCCATGCCTGCACCGGTGCCGGCGGCGGGCAATACCACTTCGTCTGCCCGGTCCAGTTCCGCACCGTGTAATCGCCGGTGTGCCCCAGCAGCGCCGCAACCTGCCGGTTCGACAGGCGGCAGGCCGCGAGGCAAGCGAGGTACTCAGCCCCGCTCATCGTGTCGGCGCTATCCGCCGGACGGATCGTGCACATGGCCAGATCTGGGATATGTGCTGGCTTCAGTGCCATAGCGCGTGCGCCACCGTCGCCGCAGCCATCAGAAGCGCTCCACCCACGATCATGAGACCGATCATGGTCGCGTCCGCATGGGCGTTATCCCAGTGCTCGCCATCCGCGTTATGCGCGGCTATTGATACCAGCGCACCCAGCGCCAGCAGCATCAGCGCGAGCCCTATTCCCCACGTCGCATACGTCATCAAAAACCCTTTCAGTTACGAGAACCGGCGTTGGCCGCCAAGCGCTGCCAGTCTGTCACCGGCTGCAGATCCAGCCCGATCGTCAACACCAGGTCGGCGATCACACCACGAAGCGCTATGCCATCTTTCAGGGGGCGCAATGCCGTCTTGCGCGGATATTGTTCGGCTGTTGAGACCCGAGTGATCCGCGCCGCGGTGCGGTCGACCTCGCAGACCAGAACAGATTTCGCGCACCATTCGCCCACGCTCCTGGCCGCGCCGATCAGCACCGTGACCGTCGCCTCGTTCGGGTTCTCGCGCGACACCATGACGTTCCAGCGCAGGAAGCGCGCCGGTGCTTCCTTCCACGCGGTCAGCCCAGCCAACACTTCGCCGATCCGGGGATCCGGACACGTCTCTGCCGTGCGCGTGCCGGTGCCATTGGCTTTGGCTGCACTGACCCCGCACTGCGGGCACGGATCAGCCATCAGCGCTTGCGTCAGGTCGGCGCCCGCATGATCGCGCTTCGCCCAAGACCGACCGCATGAGCATGTGATAATGATCATTTCGGCGCAACTCCGATCAGCAGCAGCACCCAGCCGAAGACGCCCATCACCTGCCACATGGCCAGCGTCTGCGCCGACTGCCGTGTCAGCCAGTCAACCATCGCCTCACCAGGGTCAGATGCCGTGCCGTATTCCCGCATGATCTGCAGCAGCGGCCCCAGCAGGCACAGCAGCCCAAGCACGATCTCAACACCGCGGTCGGTCATCGGCGAGCCCCTTCCCGTGCGCGCCGAGCATCGGCCACAAGCTGTTGGTCAACGATCAGCGCATACAGCGCGTCGTAGCTCCAACGAGTATCGCGGAACACGCGCCCATCGCCGCAACCATCACCGAAACTGGCGATACCGCTTGCAGCGTCGGTCGCGATCTCTTTGTCTCTGTCGTCAGTGATCGTGAACCGATCCAGCGCCGCTTCGACCATGTAACAGCCTTCGGACCAGTCGCCGCGGCAGTCTTCCATCGCGATGGCGAGATCCAGATACTGGTTCCGCTTGCGAACCACGCCCAGCACGTCCGACCAGTCGCTTTCCGGCGGCAGCTCGTAGCGCACCAGCAGGATGGCCAGTTCCATGTCGGCCTTGCGCCGCTCGATCGCGGCATCCGCTTTCCGTTTCTGAGCCGCTTGGCGCGCGTCGGCCACCTTCCGGTGCTCCGCGTAAGCCGCTTTCAGCCGATCATACGTCAACGACAGGCCAGAAAACCCGTCGCTGATCGGAATATGCCGCTGCAAGTCTCCCAGGTAGCCCGCATCGCGACGGATCGACTTCGGAAACCGCGACCGGCTCTTGTGGTCCCGCTCGCTGTAACTGTCCGGTATGCCCGCGGCCTTCATGATCTCGGTCAACGTAGCCCTCAGCGCTCTGTTGTGCTCGATCGCCGCCGCGTTCGCGGCATGGTCAGCCTGATCCTGCTTCCACAGGTCTTCCAGCTTCGTTTCGGCGCAGGTTACATCATACGGGGTCGGCTCATACGTGCCGTCCGAATTCATCCGGTCCCGCCGCAGGCTGGTCGACAGCTTGCCGATACGCCCGACAGGCAGAAGCGGCATCGCCGCAGTGATTTCTGGCAGGGTCATGCTTTCCTCACCGCATAGCGCGAAGTCACGACGGTCCACCCATCATCGACAAACCGGACCAGAACAGAATTGAGCGCGCCCCGCGCCAGAACATGGCACAGCGACCCGTGCCGTTCCGGCATGCGCGAACGCCAATACCAGCGGTAGAGCTGGTCGGGCGCGGCAGCGGGCATCAGACCAGGCCCTGACGCAGCCTGTTCGTGTGGGCCAGCGCCACACGCCACGCCATGTCTTCGGAGACATATGGCCCGAACTGCAACTCGGTGGCCTGGTCATCATGCCGGATGGTCGCCGTCCACTCGCTCGCCCACTGCAGCGCCAGAACGTCACCGTCGGAGCCGTCGCCCGTCCGCTGCACCGTGATGCCCCGCGCCGCGCCGACACTGCGCAGCAGATCCAGCGACGTCGATTTCAGCACCGCTTCCAGCTCCGGATCAGCCGCCGTGCGCTTCTCCACGCCAGACCCGCCGCATCGCTCGCACTCGGCCGAAGTGGCCATTCCGTTGCATTCAGGCTCATCGACCGGCAGGCGCCCAGCGCCACGGCAGCGCGGGCAGCGCATAGTCACTTCGGCCACCACCGCCGAACCGCCGCCCGCGTCAGCCGGCGCCGAACCCCGAACCTCATCCGACGCCCCAGGAACCCCCGGCGCAACAGAAACCGGCGCACCAGCAGCCGCAGCAGCCACGACATGCCCCTGTCCATGTCCGTCCCCCACAATCGATCGCGCCGCGCCAGCGTGGATCAGCAATTTCGCCGCAGTCATCGCTTTGAAGCTCAACATCAAAACTTCCCCGAAACCAATCATTCCACGCACCATGCACGACACATCACCGACGCGCAACAGTTCCCGTCAAGCATCGTGCGGGCCAAATTCGGGTAACAATCCAAACCATTACCTGCATCACCGCCGCGCGGGCTAAATCGCCCTTCGATAGAACTCAATCACTCTTCTTCTCGGAAAATAAATTCCCGCATATTAAATTTTCGCCGATTTTTTTGGCGCTACAGATTGGGGATCGGAGAGTGAGCGGGCGGGTTTCCTCCCAGCAAAGGTGCCCCCCCATCGCGTGCGATCATGCATGGTGACCATGCTCGACCTCTATGCTGGCATCGCCTCGTGTAGTGGCTGACATTGCCTGGTGCATCGTGCCAGCCCGACCGGCCGGAAAAGAAAATGCAGATTGTCAGCATTTCACCCTTGCATCGTCACGCACGGTGCGCTAGTTGTTTCGTCAGGCGCAGCGTTGTGCAGCGCCGGACAAGCAAGAGGATGCTTACACATGGCCCGCAAAGCCGCTCCCAAGCTGACAGTCGTTCCCACACCCGTTGTTGAAACGGTCGACCTGACCACGCTGGTGGACACGTCCATTGACGTTGCTGCCATGGTTGACGCACTGGCCCCCGCAGCGCCGGCCGATGCCGCGCCACCTGCGCCACCTGCGCCGCGTGTGCCATCGCTCGCCGAGCTGCGCGCCGAAGCTGATCAGGACGTCCTGCAGCAACTCCCCGAGTCCTACACGCTGGCCATTGCTGGCCAGTATGACTCGTTGCTCGCCGCTGGCATGTTCGCTGGCACATTCGCCAAAGCGTTGGGGATGCAGGTCTGCATCATTGATGCCAGCGGCGCACCCGTGCGTTGCTTTGATCCCCCTGCCAAGCGCGGGCGCGGTGGCGACAAATCGGCTGCAGTGTCCAACGGCCCGCGTGGCGCTGATTGGGGATCAAAGTCTGGCCAAGCCATCAAACTCATGATGAGGGAAGAGGGCGCCACCATGGATGAGATGAAAGAGATCACGGGGTGGACCTTCGGCAAGAAATACGTCGCCCAGCTCATGCGGTCCTTTGGCGTGGCCATTACCACGCATGAAGCCACCGCGCGCACAAAGCGCACATGGCATGCCACGATCGCCGATACGGTGGCGCATGTGGACGATGCCGAAGCGGAGGAAGCCGCCGAACGCGAGGAAGCCGCGCAAGCCGCCTGATACTGACGTGCGTGAAATGGGGCGGCCCGCGGGTGCCCCATCTCATGCACACCAGTGGGTGGTGTGCGTTACCGGAGTTATGACCATGGTTGCCTTGAATCTCGTTCAGTCCATCGCCGAGCGTAATGTCGACAGCACGGCGTCCCGCCAGTGGGCCACGCGGCCGAATGACCAGCGCTATACCAGCATTGACGATCTCATGTCGGCCGTCCTCGATCGGCGTGACCGGTCGACCGATACGGTTATGGACCTGCGCAGCTTGCGCGCACTCAATGACGGTGGCGAGCTGACATTTGCCACCCGCGACAACGGCCGCGTGGAAGAATGGATCCCGACAAACTATGCGTTTCAGCAGCTTTGCCAGTCCATCCAAGCCCCCGCATCCTTCATCCGGACGCTCCCGGCCAGCCTCGCCGCGGATTGCCTTGACCATGGCTTGCAGCGTGCACCAGGCCGCATACAGGCCCTGACCGCTGGCCATGAGTTGCGCGGCATCACTGGCGAAAACTACGGCCGCATTTGGGATGTAGAGCTGGTGCAAGCCATCAAATCGGTTGTCGACGCTGGCAACGGCCGTTGGACCGTCCCGACCGCGTTCCGTGAGGCGAACCGTCCGGATATTTATCCGACGGTCGACCCGACAACGGAAACCACCACGCTGTATGCATCGGATCGGGATGTGTTCTTGTTCCTGGTGGACGAGCAAAACCCCGTGCAAGCTGGCTTTCTTCCGGACGGTTCGCCCGACCTCTTCTATCGCGGCTTCTACGCATGGAATGGGGAATGTGGTGGCGTTTCCAATGGCGTGGCTACGTTCCTCTACCGCTATGTCTGCCAGAACCGCAACATTTGGGGTCAGAAAGGCTTCTCCCGCTTTTCGATCAAGCACACGAAGCATGCGGCTGGCCGGTTCGCCAGTGACCTGATCCCCGCGCTTACCGGCTTTGTGGATAGCTCTGCCGCTGGTCTGGAACACGATCTCAAGGCCATGAAGCAGGCGCGCATCACCAGCTCTGACGAAGATCGGTTCCGGTTCATGGGACTGCAGGGTTTCGGCCCGGCCGAGTCAAACAAGATCCTGGCCCGCATCGTGGCGGAAGAGGGCCACGCGGCCGAAACGCCATTTGACTACGTGCAAGGCATCACCAGCGTGGCGCGGTCCATACCGCACCAGGACGTGCGTATCGCCTATGAGCAAGCTGGTGCGAAGATCATGGCGCAAGCCATGGCCTGACCGCTCCCAAGCGGTTCTACGGACAAGCCGGCCGGTTCACACCGAGCCGGCTTTTTCGTGTCTGTCGCCCGATCTGTCTGCTTGCATTAGGGCCACTTACAACACGACACTTGCGAGCAACCATACAGATAGGATTTTGCTCATGATTTACACGTATGCTCGCGTCAGCACCGCACGCCAGGCTGACGATGGTGAAAGCCTGGATGTTCAGCACCGCATGATGGCAGGCTATGCGCTGATGAAAGGATGGAAGGTCGACACCGATTTCGTTGACCGTGGCGTATCGGGATCCGTCCCACTTGGCCAGCGGCCCGAAGGTGCCAGCCTCCTAGCTTGCGTGCGACGTGGCGACATCATCCTGACCGCAAAACTAGACCGCATGTTTCGATCTTCGCTGGACGCACTCGCAGTCCTGTCGGACCTGCAGACCGCTGGCATAGCGCTGCACATGATCGATCTCGGCGGCGACGTGACGGGGAACGGCATAGGCAAGCTGGTATTCGCCATCCTGGCAGCCGTGGCTGAAGCCGAGCGCGATCGGACACGCGAGCGCATACTTGACGTCAAAGCAGACCAGCGAGCGCGGGGGGCCTATCTGGGTGGCAAGGTTCCGTTCGGCTATCGCGTGGTCGCTGGCATGCTGCACCCCGATGATCAGCAGCAAGCCATGTGCGAGCGCATAAGGATGCGCCACGCCTCAGGCGAGTCGCTGCGCGCGATCAAGGCCGCTCTGAAGCTGAACCTTTCGCTGGACGCGATCAGCCGCATCTGCCGCCCGACATAGCCGCGCCCGACGCCGGCGCTGCGATCCGCCGCGATTTCGCGCCCGCGCACGTGGGTACCGTGCCAGTCGGCTGCTTCACGGTCAGGTTTGCCCGTTTCGGCGGCTGGTTTGCCCGCGGTTTGCCGTCTCAGCGTCCCGGTGATGACGAGCGTGTTTTTGGATTGCCTCATGGGATGAGAGAGAAGCCACGGGACCAATTCACATTTCCGATCAGTGTTGGTCGATTGATTGGTTTCTCCGATGTTGAATTGGGGATAGCTGATAGAGCGGGTCGATCGATCGTTGATCGGAAATTCCGATTGATTGGGGAGGTTTTGATTGAATGGCTGATCATGGAGGGTTGAGTTTGCGTAATTGCGCAAATTCGCAAGCTGGAGGGTTTGAAGCGCTGGGGAGGGTTCAGCGCTGATCGTGGAGGTTTTCGGGGAGGGTTTGCGCGCTGATATTGCGGGAGGTTTTCGGATGCTGCGCATGTGTTTCTGCTGGAGGGTTTCGGCTGACGCCGACCAGCGGCTACCGCGCCGCTGGACCTCGCGGCACTCGCGAACTGGCGTCCGCGATTGCGTGGTGTGGGAGGTTTTCGATTGATAAATTCGATCGTCTGCCCTGGTTTGTGGAGGGTTTCGATCGTGGATCGGCCTGTATCGGCTGATGCGGGTTGTTGTCGGCGAGCGCGCGTGCGCGCCTGTGTGTGGCTGGTCGGTCTGGTGGGAGGGTTGGCTAGATGGTGGTGGCGTTGAGGTTGGAAGAGATCGCCACGCGCTGACGCGCTGGATGGAGGCGATACGGCGTGCTGCGCACAGGTCTATGTGCGCCCCTCCTTAAATGGTTCCCCAGAATTTGGGCGTGGTTGGAATAAGCTGGTCGTTTGGTGGATTTTCGGCCATGCGGTCGCATGGTGTGGCGGGTCTTCACCGGCGGTTTCTCTCCCCGGTTTGCAGTTGCCCGTCACGCAGGCTGGTCGGAGCATCGGTGCACGGCGGGTGTTACCACCGGGCGGTTGCTGCGTTTAGAAAGCCCGGCCGGTGCGCTTTGGTAGGCGCGCACACGGGATCGCGGTCAGGGTTTGGCTGACTGCTTCGATATCTTGTCGATCCGCTCGATGGTGCGCTTGACCCAGGCGCTGCCACGATTTTCGAGACCAACGTAATGGGAGGCCCGCATATGGCTTGCGGCGGTTGCTATGAGTTGCGGGGGCCAATCTGTGCGAAAGCCGGATGTGTCGCCAGCGATATGCCGCGCGACCTGGGCAACGAGATTGGCTGGAGGTTTGACGGAGCCGGGTTTGATCTCGCGAACGTGCGGGCGAATGACCTGTGTGCCGCCAGGCGATTTCCCGCGCTTGCGCTTGCGGGGCTGGAACTGAAACGGCTTGCCGGTGATCGGGTTGACCTCTGGCATCAGGTGCGCCTCGTGTTGTTCTGCTTCAACGATGCGATCCATTGCCTGGGCGGTAGCGGCTTGCGGCCGGCGCGCTTTTCCGCATTGGCATAGCGGGCATAGACGATCGGGAACGGCGTCCTGTCGGGATCCGGTGCAGCGAAATGCACAACGGGTTCCGACGAGGGCTTACGTGCTCGATCGATGGCGCGGGCTTTGTCCCAATTTCGGTTGGACATCTAATGCAAGCCCTTCTTCCGGCGCCGCTGGGGCCTCTCTTCTGGCTCCTGATCGGCCTCCCACTCAAGCGCTTTGACCCAGCCAGGACGTTCCTGCCGCAATAAGGCCACTCGCGCGATAGCCTCATCCGCAGGGCAGTGCAGATCATACTGCGCAACGTGCTCGTAGCCCTTTGGTGCGCCGCCGAACGCCTGATTGAGGCAGTGCCCGTAGAAAATCAGCAGTGTGTCATCCTGCTCTGTCCAGATCATGCTGCATCCGCCTTCTGTGGCTGATAGCGTGAGGGCAGGCCAGCCCATGGATACCCGCCGGCGGCTGCGCATTTATTGCCGCAGAAGAATTTCACGTTGGGTGCGCCATCCGGCAGGAGGCCGTCAACGATGGTGACCCGCTCGCGCTTGCTGCCGCACGTCATGCAGGGCTGGCCCTTCTGGGTGCCGTGGTGCCATTTGCTGGGCATCAGGTCTTGTCCCGGCGCATGACGGCGCGCAACTGCTCTGGGGTGAATGTGTCGAATTCATCGACCGACACGACGTCGCCTCTGCCGATCAGGCTGGTGCGCAGGGCATCGTTCGACGGGAACTCGATCCGACCTTGGGCCATGCGCTGGCGCAGAATATTCCAGCCTGTTTGGCGATCCTGTTGGCAGGCGCTGCACAGATCCTGCTCGACCCAGTAACAGGCCCGGCCGGTGCGCGCGATGCACATGGAGCAATCGTCATCGGTGCAGCCGCACCGACGGCAGGAGCGGATGGGCAGGGTGCCGCTCATGCCATCCGGTCCCGTTCGATGTCGCGCATGGTCCGGTTAACCTGGTCCACGATATCGGAGCGGTACAGCACTTGGTCGATGTGGCTCCGGTTCAGCCTGTCGGCGATCCGCTCCACGATCTGGGCATAGATGGCGGCGGCCAGCTCTGGGTTGGTGCAGGAGGGATGGCCGACGAAGAGGCGCAGGCCTTCGCCGTAATAATCGGGGGGCGCCTTCATGGTGCGGGATCTCCATCGAGGGCACAGCGCGCCATCCAGTCGCGATTATCGGCGTCGACGTCGGGCAGCTCTCCGATCGCGGTGATCCACGCGCGCAAGCGGGTGATTTCGTCGGCCATCGCGTGGAATATGCCGCCGTTGATATATTGACCCGTCACCTGCATCTGCCGCGCTTCGGCGATGATATCCACCAACGGCCGGCCGGTGATTTCGTCAGACATGCTTCCCCCTAACGAAACAGAGCCTCATGCCGATGGGCGCGACGCGCTCGAACAGCGCCTGGGCGGCACGTGACACGGGCATAGCAGATCGGACGATGATCATGCACGGCGGGCCTTCGATCGTCTCGACTGGCATGGTGTGGGGCTCGTGCTTGCGCAGGAACCATTTGATGTCGGCGGGCCCGAGTGTGAGCCGGCGATCGGCATGAATGCGGGCCACCAGCTCGGCGGCTGCGGCTGATGTGCGCCTGGTGCGAACGGCCTGCTTCATATGCGACGCCTCCATGGACGCGCATAGGCCAACGTGACCGCACTGCTGAAGAACAAACACATGGGCGTGCCAACCGGGGATGCCGGTGGGCCGATGAGCGATGCCAGTATCGCACCACAAGCGAGGCCGAACAGCACACCAGCCATCACCAAGAGATGGGGCTTGGTCGCTTGTTTCATCGCCGAACCCATAAAATCATGTCACCCAGCATTCACGACCTCGCACTGTGCGCGGAATGGTGGGGTGTTGCATCGATGAAATGGATCAGTTACGGTCCAGTCCATCGATCGATCGGGGCTTTCCTCGCACGTGAGACCCTGATCCGCGCTCTAACCCCGACGGGAACCGGGGATTGCGCAACGCCAGGAGACTGGCACTTGTCGGCCCTCGGAGTCAATCCGGGGGCCGACTTGTTTCAGGTGGGAAGCAACGGGGCCGCCCGCAGCAGCGCAGCATAATTCTCAGCGCGCTCTTTCGGCTCGCATCCCTCGAATATTGTAACGGCTATTCCGCCGTCTCCGTCAGCGTCGACATGCTCAACAACCCAGACGTTGGGCCATTCGGGGTGCGGGACGACATTTACTTCAGGGCGGGTGCTCATCATTGTCGGTGTCCCTGTCAGTGGGTCGATTTCGCAACATTATCGTTCGGGAAGTCCACCACCACGACGGGCATGTTGGGCACGGGCTCGGCCGATATCTGCATGACCTCGACCATGAGGCGCAGCGCGCCGGCGCCGTCGATCGGAGCGATTCGCCCCTGCTCGATGCGAGTCGCCATCTCTTCGGCGAGCTGGCGGGCGGCATCGTATCCGGCCATGATGTAGCGGCGCATGTTCGCGTGCGCCTCTTCATAGGTGGTCACGATCAGTTCGTTGGGCACGATAATCTTCACGGGATCATTCCTTCGGCGAGCATGTTGTTGATGCGGTCCCGGTCGACCGAATAGTGACGGGGCTGGACGGCATGGGTGATTATGACCCGTGGTGGGTCAGACAGCCGGTGCAGCGTGTACCTGCCGCTGCCCAGCATGCGGTAGGCGGCCGTGTTGACTGCCATGTATGCCCGATCCTGCTGGCGCAGCGACCCGGCCAGGTGGATGGTTGCTGACCCGCCGAGCTGCAGGCCGCGCAGCGTGTCTCGGACATCGGTGGTCATTACTGGACCCCTTCACGTTCTGGCCAGACGCTGGCACGAAAGTGTTCGGTCTGCGAGCGGAGCTGTCGGGCCAACCGCGCGACCGACGGAATATTCGCGCCCTCGATCGCCAACAAATCAGCCACCTGCATGACGCTGCGGGCGTAGCTGTCAGCGGCGTCATCGAACCTCCGGATGGCCCTCGATATGGTCGCAGGATCGGCCCGCATGTTATTGCCCTATCACGATTGTTGACTTTCAACGCACAGTGCGTGAATTGTTTACGCAATGTCAACAAGCACACTCGGGCCGCACCAGGTTATCGGGGGCAATGGCATGTCCAACGCGCTTAAGGAGAGCACCCACACCATGAGTCGCAAAGCACAGGTCGCAGAAATCGCCGATTGGGTCCACGGGACCGGTGCAGCAACGATGCCGCCCGGCTTCTCGCTCAAAATCGACGGGCATTTCGAGAGCATCGAGGCCGCCCGGTCTTTCGCCAGGCCTTACGCCAAGAGCATCGGCGCCCGCATCATCATCAGCTCGGGCGCTGGCGCTGCAATCACCTGCATCGACCCGCCGGCGAAGACCGACGTGGATTGGGACAGCAAGAGCGGGCAGGCCGTGCGGCTGATGATGCGCAAGCGGGGTGCGACGCTCGAGGAAATGCGCGTCGTGACGGGCTGGACGTTCTCGCAGAAGTACATCCTGCAGATGCAGCGCAGCTTCGGTGTGGTGATCGAGATGCGGGACGCCAGCGACGTCAGCAAGCGCACCTGGCACGCCCGCAGGCTGCGGCCGTTCCGCTCGCCCGTTGAAGCCGTAACCGACACCACGCCTGCCGCCGAGCATAACTGACGGGCTATCGGCCCCCCTGGTCACCCGACCGGCTTCGTTGACAGTCACGCACGATGCGCGATAGCTTCGGATTGTCAACGAGCCGCATGGTGCGGCGAATGAGCCCCAGGGGTGCCCGATGTCCGATCAGCGTTCAAACCGTTACACATTCCGCTGGGATAGCAGCGGCCTCGGCGAGGCCTACTATACCGTCTTTGGCGCCGGCGAGTTGTCCACCCTTCGGGTGCGCTATGAGGCCACCGAATACCAGCGGTCGATCAGCTCATACAGTGATGCGGATTGGGAACGCGACGTGGTGGGCGCGATCGGCCTGCTGACCGCTTCCGCGCAGCCTGTTCCCCAGGATGTGGTCGACGCCTTCAACGCCTGGCGCCTCGCCGAATACAATCGCCACCGCGCCCAGATCGACGCCCAGCCCGAGCGCTACGGCGTGGTCGACTGGGACAACGATCCCGTGTTCAAGCGGCCGGTGCCCTGCCGCGGCGCCCACTACCTGGTGCGCTGGAACCGGCCCGATGCCCCCGACAAATGGAAATACGGCTGCGTCGGCCTCGGCTGGCAGGTCAATGCGGATCCCGAGCTGGTGGAGGCCTGACCATGGCCACGTCCCTGACCGAAGCCCTCAAGGCGCTGCCCGCGGACGCGAAGTGGTCTTGTTCGTTCGGGAACCCCGGCGAGGGCGGATACACCGAGTACCACCGCACCCCGGCCGGCGAGCGCTGGATCGTCTCGAACGGCCCGTACTACCTGCATCCGTTTCAATTCGACTGGCACTGCCAGAAAGTGGAGGGCTGAACCATGTCAAAGCACACACCTGGGCCTTGGGCCGTTAAGAAGTCCGGTTCGTTCGGCTGGTCGATCATGGCCAACTGGCACGGCTACGAATCGGCGATCGCACACGTCGATGCGGGCATTTGCGAGACGCGCGGCCCGTTCTTCGATGAGAACAAGGCCAATGCCGACCTGATAGTGGCCGCGGCCGAGATGTTCGACCTGCTGAAGGCGGTTGCATCCTGCCCGCAGGCGATGCCCTGGCTGGCGCGATTGGATGCCGGCGAAACCAGCGTGGCTGCGGGTATCACGGCCGTGCTGGCGAGCGTCGAAGGCGTCCCCACCCGCCACCGCAATCGTTCGTTCGCGGATTGCGTGCCGGCGCTGCGGGCGCTGCTGGACTGGGGCCGGGAGCACACCAGCCCGCGCGATGCGAACAGCCCGCACAAGCTGCTGGTCGCTGCCGCCGACGCTCTGGCGAAAGCGGAGGGCTGACCGATGATCACGCCCGGCACTGATATCGTCCGCAAGGACTCAATCGAGCAGCTTTGCGGGCATCGCGCCCGCGCTCTGCAGCTCTACCGCCAGGCTGCCGACACGCTGAAGGCGGCACAGGACGCCCACCGGCTGGCCGTGGCTGGCAAGCAGCATGTCAGCAACGACTTTCTGCGGGATATGCGGTATCGGCCCTACGAGGACAAAGACGTCCGCGAAGAGGTCGACCGCGACATGTGGCGCTTTTTCATCGATGCCACCCCGCTGGGCTCGCTCATGGATGGCCAGGAGCGGAAGGCCTTCGAGGAATCGCTGCAGAAAGAGCCACCGGAGATCACGCCCGACACGGTGCTTGCGACGATGCAACGCCTCGCTGGCGATGCGAACATGATCTTCCGCCGCGGGCTGGCAACCGCTTTCCGCACGTTCTGTGCCGATTACAAGAGCCACGACGGGTTTAAGATCGGCCCGCGGTTCCTGGTCGGAGGACTGGTCACTGGCGGCAAAAAGTGGCCCTCCCTGAACCTTCATCGCCAGGACTCGGTACGGGACATCGACCGGTGCATGCACGTGCTCGATGGCAAGCCCGCGCCTGAATACCAGCAGGGCATCCTGTCCGCGATCCGCACGGCCATGAGCCAGAAGGCCGACCAGGCCGAGACCGAATATTTCCGGGTTCGGTTGTTCTACGGCAATGGCAACGCGCACTTTTACCCGCTGCGCCAGGATCTGGTGACGCGGGCCAACAAGCTGATTGCCCAGCACTACGGCGAAAAGCTGGGCGCCAGCCACACCGCGAGGAACGCGACATGAAAGAGCCGATCGACATCCCGCTGACCCGGCGCGAAATCGACGCCCTCACACGGGCGATCACCAAGGCGCTGGTCAATGCGCCCAAGAGCGACGTCCGCCCGCTGCGCGCCGTCCTCAACAAGCTCGATGCGAGCGGAGGCTGACCCATGGCACGCTTTATCGTGATCGATGATCACACCGTCATAACGGCGGCCCAGGCCGAACCTGCAGCACAGTGTGACCACCCGGGGGGCAAGCGCCCCCTGGTCGACGCCCGAGGTATCTTCTGCTGCTACGTGTGCGACCGCTGCGAGGGCACGCGGCGCAAGCATTTCCGCGCCGAGATTTTCACCGACCCGTCCTACGAGGCGGACGAACCCATAGAGGAGGACTGATGGAATGAGCGACCAGGGAAACCAAACAACGGCTCTGATTGCCTTATTGCGGGCAGATTATCCACCCGGCCCACAGCGTCACGTGCTGATCAAAGCTGCCCACGAATTGGAACGGTTGAGCGCAATCGTTAACGACGATGCCAGGTTTAAGGCCGGCGCCGTCGATGCTGTGCAGCCCAAACAGCCCGATCCAATCCGCTCGCACATTCGGTTGCTGATCACCGAGTTTGCCGTTCGCGGGCTGCGCATCAGCGATGCGTCCAGGGCGGCAAACACGGCCGAGACCGAAAACGAAGCGCTCGGCTGCCTGGTGGAGGCCGCGGAGCTGGCCGACACGCTCACGCCGTTGCGCGAGGCAATCCGCATCTGCGTGAGGATGAAAAGCTGATGGCATTAGAAACTGCCACACTGAGCGAAATGGCAGACGCCATGATCGCACTGTCGCAGCGGGCTGGCTCCGAAGAAGCTGCAGCCAGTTTTGCCCAGGCTGCCGCGAGCTTCGCGATTGCGGCTGCGTTGGATCGCATTTGCGAGAGGCTGAAAAGCTGATCGGCCAGAGAAAGCCTCCCGTAATAGGGAGGCTTCCAAGGTCAGTGATTGAAGTAAGTATCCAGAGGGCTAAAGAGATTAAGAAGACGCTTTATTAAATATATTAATTTTAAGGGAAGAAGAAAAACAGTCAGTCTTCAAGTTGAGAGGGTTTCGGAGTGGTCAGCAGTCCGCATTGGGCACGGCCTTCGCCAATGCCTTACGGGCTACTGACCGGTGAGTCCCCAAGCCGAGCCGGGCCCCATTGCGGTCGAGCCTTGGCCGGACGCACCGGCTGTGCCTGAGCCCCCTGGTATGACCGGCGAGCGTACTGGCGCGGCCTGCTACGGGCAGGCGCCAGGCGATAGCTCGTGCGTCCGGTGGTTCACGCCGTGGGGCCTAGCCGTTCCCAGCTCAGTCGCAGCGCCCGGGGTCTAGAACCAGCAGCTTACACGGTTCCCCGGTTTTCTCGCCCCCCTGCCCCGCCAATGCGCAAGACGACATGAGGGATCGACCGCTCGCGCGATCGTTAGGCACGGCTGGGGCTTTGGGGGGATTGAACGGGCGACTCGGAGCGTATAGCTTCGGTGTCACCCATCTGGGACCGATCCGCCCGCACGGAGATCCGGTCCCGGCCGAGTCGATTTTCCAGATCGAGTCGGCCATCACCATGATGAGGGCATGAGGGCGGCCGTCCAGTCAAGGGCGGCCGTTCGCATTTCCGCAGTCGAAACTATCGGCTACTCCTGGCCTTCTTCGACCAGCACGCCCCTCCAGGTTTGCCTGTTTTCGAGGTCGGTTTGCCCATTTTGGCCGATAAGTTTGCCGGGGCGCCGACCTTGACCCTTTTCCTTTTCGGGGAGGCCGCGCGCAGCTCGCATGTAGAGCCGTAGCGTCGCCGATGCGTCACGGCCGAGTGATAGCGGTGGCTTGCCACCTGCCGCCTGGATCGCTCCCACGGTGGCGCTGATGGCGTTCGCCAGGCCCTGCAGGTCTATGTCCGGCAGCTCGGCCGCGCGCCGCTGGGGATCCGGTTTGCCAGGCGGTATGACCTGGTTTCCTGCCTGCTGGTCTGCCAGTCGGTTTACCGCGTCGACCATCCATTCGGCCATGGTCTGATCCTGGGCATGTGCGGCCTTCACCGCGCGTTGCCGCGTCTCGATCGGCATTGATTTGATCGTCCATGAGGCTGCATCGTCTGCCATGGTTTTCCTTCCCGGTTTGCCACGCGAGGTTTTCCCTTGAGTTTGCCTGTGTCCAATCACGCAACAGAGGTTTCACCAGCGCCACAAACGGAAATCGACCCGACATAACCCAGGCACCGGACACGCTGTAATGCTGCGCCGCAACCCAATCGGAGGCAGCGAGATGACCGAAGCATCCACGGCCATCAACACCCCGGGCGATGTGCTCGGTGCACCCTTGGACGATTCCGACTTCATCCGGCCGGGCTGGTCGACCGACTTCACCACGCTGCCCGAATGGCACGTGGGCAAGGTCTACCCGCTGGCCGCTGGCGCGACCCCGCCCGCTCTGACCGACCCAGGCTGCTACCTGACCGCGGGCTATATCCACAACACGCCGTCGCCCAGCGAGCCGGATTACGTGCCACCCGGCAAGCCATACCCGGGGTTCTCATGGCTGAGTTCCGAGCTCGCCCCCTATCCCAACGGCGATGAGATTGCGGTGGACGGCTACAACCCGTTCAGCGTGGCCGACGGCATCCTGACGATCACCGCGGAGCCTACGCCCGCGTCGGTGCTGCCGTGGCTGCCGGCGGGCTACTCGCCGGCCTATACGTCGGGCTCGCTCTGCACATACCCGTTCAGCCAGCAATACGGCTATTTCGAGTTGCGCGGCCAGGCGCCGAAAGGGGACGGACTCTGGCCGGCGTTCTGGTTGATGCCGGTCGACATGACATGGCCCCCCGAGATCGACGTGATGGAGATCCTGGGCAGCCAGACCGACGTGCTCAACACCACGCTGCACGACCCGAGCTACAAGACGGACACGAGCGCATCCACCCAGATCGGCTACGCCACGGCCGCCGGTGTGGACCTCTCGGAAGGCTTTCACCAGTACGGTGTGGATTGGGGCCCGACCACGATCCGGTTCTACCTCGATCGCAAGCTGGTGTTCAGCCAGCCCACGCCGGCGAACATGCACAAGCCGTTTTACCTGATCGCCAACCTGGCGGTGGGCGGGCCGACCAGTTGGGGAGGCGCACCGGACGAAACGACGGTGTTTCCCGCCCGCTTCCGGATCGCCTCGATCGATGCGTGGCAGCGCGCAAGCTACGTGACGCCCGACTGACATGGTGGCAAGCGCCGGTCTACCGTGTCAGCTTTGGTTGTCCAATAGGAGACAGCCATGGCAAAGCGAAAGGAGGTCACGCTTACGGTTCGTGTGACCGTGCCGGCCGATATGACCACCACCGAGGCGGCACGCGAAGTGCGGACGCTGATCACCCATCAGTCCAACTATTCGGCCGAGCCGGGCGACGTGGTTGTCCGCGCATGCCATGCCGGGGCCGTGAAATTATAAACGGAGGCGATGATGGAAGACCAGACGGCCCCCATCATAGTGACGGATGAATTGCTCTCCGCTTGGTCTGTCCTGGCCGATGCGGAGGCTCCCCACATGAAACTTGGCGGGGTCAACTGGGTGATGATCGTGAGGTCACTCATCGCTGAGATCAAGATCCTCAAATCGACATCGTAAACGGAGGTTCCCATGCCACATGTGAGATTGAATGCACCCGCGCCCGATCGCGATCTGATCCAGAAAATCTTCCGTCGTGCTCAATCCCTCTACGAAGAGCACGGCGTCAAACAGGACTGGCTTGCCCTGCACATGGACATCTCTGCGTGCCATCTGAATGGCAACCCACTGCGTCTGGATGACCTTCTGGCGGCTGACGCTGTGAATTTCATGCACGACATATCCGGCATCCACCGGCATCTGGATCGCACGACCGGCCAGCTCGGCGGGTGCTTTCGTCCTCGCTTTTCGGTTCATGAAAGTGCACTGGCCGGTAACATTCCGCCCGACCAAGATCCTGGTATCAGCGCACCGCGCGTGTAATGTTCGTTTTGGGGAATGGTTTTGAGGTTTCCGCAGCCCCTTAATGGCTGAAACCTCGCAGTTTTCGTCGCTGTCTGCACTCAAAGCGCCGATGACTTCGCCGGGTTCAATATGCAATCCGGCCCCTCACTTTCCACCCTATCGATATCGTTGACTAGCAACGCATGGTGCGCGATTGTGCGCCATCGGCCGCAGCATGGTGCAGCGGCCACGGAGCATAGAGGCTCACATGTCCCCACAGATTCTCGCCCTGCCCGCCGTCGCCGAACGGCTTGCTGCCTTCGCCGCTGCCGCATCCGCCGCCCGCGATCGGGCCAACGATCCGGACACGCGCGGCCGCTATGCCGGCCTGGTGCAGCAGTATGACCAGCTCGCCGCGTCGGTGCATGCCGCACTGGTCACCAGCCGTCCCGTGCGCGTCCCGGCCGCTCCCAGGCGGTCGCTGGCCACCGCGCCGGCCGTCGGCGCCGAACGCTTCTGGCAAGCCGCTGGCGCCGCGCAGCGTGCCATCATCGATGCATACGGCCTGCACTGGGCTGTCCGCGCTCCGATCGGCGAAACCATCCTGGTGACGGTCCCGCCGCGCCTTCGCAGCTTCAAGAGCGAGCGGGGCACCACGATCCGCTACCGCGCCGATCACCGGCTGCCCGCGGCGCGCTTCTGGCCGGGTGGCGAGATCCCGGCGGTACTCGAGGTAACGCCCGACGTCCCCCGGGTGTCGGCGGCTGATGCCGAAGCGATGCGGGCTCGGGCCGACTTCTGTGCGGCGCGGGAAGATTTCTACCGAGCGAACGCGGATCTGCGCACGGCCCAACGGCAGGGCTGGAAAGGCAGCTACATCATTGACGCTCGCCGGGCCGCTGAACACGCCATCGCCGCCCGCCGCCGGCTGCGCGAGATCGGCGCACCGCTGCACGCGGTCAGCACCCACGATGACGCCTGGCACAAAGCCCACGGGTACGTGCTGCACCATGGCCAGTGGCGCTTCCCGCAGGAGGTCAACCGCGATCGGGCGCTGGCCGAGCACGAGCGCATCGAGGCCGAGCGGCAGGCGGCGGAAGAGATCGCCCGCCAGGCCAACGCAATCGGGTGGGCTTCCATCTGACAACCGGGGGCTTCGGCCCCCACAACACAAGGCAGGGACATGGCACTTCAACTAGGAGCACTACGGGAGGCGCTGATTGACGCCGGCGCTACCACCGACAAGGCGGATAAAGCGGCTGAAGAGCTGGCTGGATATGAAAATCGCCTCGCGTCGATCGATACCCGCCTGTCCGTCCTGACCTGGATGGCGGGAACGAACATCGTGCTGACGGCCGGTGTCCTCTGGCGGTTGTTGGCCCGCACATGACACGTCACGCACTCACGCGCCTAATCACCGAGATTTACCTTGGCGCATGGATCGGAACCGCCCTCCTGGTGGCTCTGACCGATTTGAAAGGGATACTAAAATGGCTGACTGCATCACGCCCCCGACCATGGGAGGTTCCGAGCTGCGAGAGTGCATGGAAGCGGCCTCGTGGAACACCGAGGCGATGAGCCGCGCGACCGACATCAACCGGATCACGATCCAGCGCTGGCTGAAGGACATGAAGCCGGTCCCGCCCGACGTCGCCGCGCACATGCGGACGGTGCGCGACTGGCACCAGGCGCACCCGTTCGTGCGGACGGCCGGCGACCGCAGTAAGTTCCCCAAAAGCCACGCTCTCATTGCTGAAGCGATGGAGGATGCGATCTATGACGCATTCTGACCAGCTACCCGATAGGTGCCCTCAATGCGGCCATCGGGTGGCGTCTTACTTCGATCACGTCGCCATCCACTGCGAGCACGACATAAGCGAAGAAGAGATCGTCAAGCTGCTACAGGAGGCTGACGCGGCGGTCGCAGCCGATCCGGGGTGAGTGGGGGCCTTCCACCCCCTCGGTTTCGCGCAACCTATTCCCGGCGCCAGGCTTCGGTCACTAGTACGCTCACTTGCCGCGTGTTGGGTGTAGGGGCGCGGCCCCCGGGTATCCTGCCCAACTCATTCGCCTTCGGGTGCAGCTATCCCCCTCGGGCAATCTGATCACTCCAGAACCCGGGCTTGATGATGCCGCTTTGCGACATGCCGCCCAGTGCCTGGAAGCGCTGCGGATCAACGCCACGCATCATGCACGGATTGATTACGGGGGCAAGCCGGTTTCGAGGGCAAAAAGAAGGGCGGCAGATCCGGAGATCATGCCGCCCGAGTTAAGGGAGGAAAACGTCCAAGAAAGCAGAACGATAACCGTGTCTGCGTCGGAACAATCACACTATCACGCACGATGCGTCAATAGATTTTGACGCTCGTGACATAGGCGAAAGGTGGGTTTGATACCGGGGGCGTATCGCAATTCCGGATCGCCCATCGGAGGTCGTGATACTGCCAGTCCAGTTCCGACCAGACGCGCACGTTGACCCAGGTGGTCATGTCCTCGCCACGCTTCCAGGGCTGGTACAGCGGCTTGTCGCTCATGTGCCCCTAGTGCCCCAGTCGATGATCGCGATGACAGCAAAGGTCGTTGCCAGTTCACACAGGATAGGTGCGGCCGGAAACGTCGCCGCAACCCACCCTTGGGCGATATAACCAATCGCCAATTTGCAGATAATACGGGTGATTTTGCGCGTCATGCCACCTTCCTTTCCTTCGCCGCCGCGATCTGGTCTGGCGTCAGGAACGCCGGCTTGATCACCGGCTTGCCAATGCCGCCGCTCTGGGCCGTCGCTGACGGCACCACCTTTTCAGGCACCATGTGCATGTGCTGCGGTGCGTGCTTGGTCACCAGGTCACGCAGCAGGCCGAGCGCGGCCGGATCGTCGGCATACTTGTGGCGCAGCTCATAGATGCCCTCATCATCGGCCCAATCTTCGGCCAGGCTCTTCTGCGCGCCTGTGATCGATGCAGGAAACTGGGCGGGGTTCAGCCGGTCCCACACCCGTGGTGCGTACCGGCGGATCATGCTGTCGATGATGCCAGCGTTCATCGGAGGGTCGCCCTCGCGCTTGGCCTTGAAGCCGCGTGCCGTCGCATCGTCCCAGAACGCCATCCACCGGCGCTCGACGGTGCTCAACCCGATGTAGCGGGAGTCGTTGTCGATCCCCCGGGCGATCGCCGGCATATTGGCCTGCCACCAGGAACCCACGCGCTGGCGGATGATCTCGTAACCGGGGAAGTACGTCAGGCCCTGTGCGGTCGCGTGGAGGCTCGCCATCGTGAACGCGCCGCTCGGATAGTCCTTACCCAGCAGTGAGGCCAGCACCGCCCATTTCTCTTTCGTCGGCGGATCGCCCTCATCGTGGCGCGGCACGGCATCGTGGAGTTGTTTCACCCAGCTCGTGATGTGCTTCAGGGTCTGTGCATCGGGGTTCAGCATGGTCAGTCACCCCACCGATTCGCAAACTCCAGCGCCAGCGGTTCGGGCACACGCTGGCTGGCTCTGTGGGCCGGTTCTCCCGACGATTCGCGCTGCATCAGCCGGGCGGCATTCGCATCAAGATCCTCCGGTGCAACCAGATCCCAGTCGCCGGCGATCCGCTCCACCGCCGCACGGTCGCTGGCACGGCTACGGATGGCTTTCACCAGCCACGCGATCGGTTCGATCGGCCGCAGGTCCAGCGCTTCCTGCAGGCACGCCAGCAGCAGCGCACAGTCGTCACGCGCGTCACGCAGCAGCCGGTGGACCATTGTGCGCGCCTGGCCTTCGCTCTTACCCGTCAGCGTCCGGATGATCTGGGCGCCCTCGCGCCAAGCTCGAGTACGGATGTCTTCCGCCCTGTCGAACGCCTCGGCGTGTCGTTGCTCCACCAGCTCATTGCCGAACAGGCCCACCTGCCGGCCAGTGACAACGGTGCCTTTCTTCTGTCTCATGGATATTACCTCGTTGGGAACTATTACGAGTTGTCACTTCGCCAGACGCTGCCAGCGCCAGCCGTCACACGCGACTTTGCCATGATGCATGCGTATCGCAGAAGCAACAAAGCGTCCGCGTGATTGTCGTCGGTCGGGTTCAGCCCTTGCTCTTGGCACCAGATCCCGACTTCCTGTTTTGCGTCGCCGACCAGCACCTTTTGCTTTTCGTCGGTCTTGCTGCCCCTGACCTTGCGCATGACCCATTTGCCCTCACCCTTCCACGGGCGGGGGAACGTGCCGCGGCCCAGCACCATCGCTCGTGCTGTCGGCGCACCGACCTCGAAGCATGGAACACCAGCCTCGAAACACGCGATCTCTACCGCACCGCACAAGTATTTCAGGAGGCGATCGGTTGTCTGCGCCTTCGACACCGGCGATTCAAACACCACCCGAACCGGTGCGTGCGAATAAAGGACGGTCTCGACCTGGTTCATCATGCAGGAGCCCAGGTAGCCGAGCTGTAGGTTTCCCGCGCGGTCCTTCATCGTGCCGAGCTTCCAGACGCCGCCGGCGGGCTTGTCGTTGCTGTGCGGGTGGCCCAGCGCCCATCCGGTGGACAGGCTGATGTCCAGCGCCAGGATGCCGCCGGGTCGGGTCATGTCGCGGCTTCCTTATAGTCCAACGATGCCGCACGCCTGACCGCTCTATCAGCGTGCCAGCCCCAAATAGTTTTCGATCGCCCCTTGCGACCGGTGCGCTGATCGGTGCCGCTCTGCGCATTCTCGCGCAACCGCACCCAGCCATCGAAACGATACGTGTCCCCGCTATGCAGGGACTCATCCTGATAGCTGACTGCCCATTCAAATCCGTGCTGACGACAATGTGCTGGGAACGCGAACTCCCTCCAGAGACGCAGGATGACCCGGCACAGGTCGGTTTTGGCGGCACAAAGCCGCGCTAGTTCAAATGCGTCGCGACGGGTCAGGCCGGCGCACGTGGCGCTGATGAGCGCCGACGATATCGCCACGCCAACCAATTCACCGTGCGCAAATAGCCCTTGCGCCCACATATGGCCGTTCGGTCGGTTGCACGGCCCCATCTTGTGGCCCCAGCGAACGAGTGCTGCGTTCGCGTCGGCCACATCTATGGCCTCAAGTAGAGCAATCGGGGGCACCAGCATCAAAGCGGCACTCCATTGTGCCCGATGTGCCAGCCGCCGCAGAAACCACAAGAATACGCCACGATTCGTCGTCCATCGGGTTTGGTGCGGATCATCACCGCGACAGCTCGTTTCGCATCACCCTGGGTCGCATGCCGCCGCTTGTTGGTGCACGACTTGCGGCGGATGCGACGCTTGCTCGCCATGTCAACGAAGAGACCCGAGCTTGGCCGTTACACGCTTGTCGAACCGTGCCGTTTCGGTCTTGGAGTAGCCCAGCTTGCAATGATCTTCGCAGTAGGGCTTGCCCGGCACAGAGGCGCCATCGCAGTAGCGGAACGCCCGCGTGCCAGGGTTTCCGATCGGCCAGCAGCATGATTCGGGCTGCCGGAAGATCGAAGGTGTCAGCGATCGGCGTTCTGGCTCTGGCGGCCGCACAACGATCTGGGTCGGTGGCGCTGCAACAGACACGTGGGCCGGTGCAGGCTGCGCTGCAGGCATCATCTTGGCCGGTGGCTCCCAGCCTTCCGGATAGCGCGTCACACCGCATGTGCAGTGCCATGGGCGCTTGTATTTGGCATCGCGCATGGTCTTGCACGCGAGCTGGTGTTCCGAGTTGACCAGCGCATGCCGGCGCGGCTGGGGCAGGCTCTCGAACCATGCTGCCCAGATCAGGGGCCTGCCGAACCGGTCCCGCGCCCCGTCATAGGCCGGATAGACAACAGCCTGCGTGCTTTCCAAAGGCGCGAGCGTCGTGGTGGGCGCATACGCCGGCGACGGGGGTCTGTCCCGCACAGGCGCAGCGCCAGGCACACGGTGGATTGGCGACGGTCGCGGCTCTAGCCCAAGCCGATGGGCCTTGCCGACGATAGCGTTCTTGGTGACGCCCATCTTGTCGGCGATGGCCGCCGTTGAGTGCTTCGCCCCTGTCTGCGCGTCCCGCCAGTTCCAGAGGTCGATCAGCTTCTGAATCAGAGTATGATCGGTCCAATCCACCGAGGCCTGCGGCATCTCAGTGTACCGTGTCGTCGGCCTTCGTTTCAGCAGCGGCAGCCGCTGCCTTCTTGCCGCTCCCAAGCGGCCGCCCGCGTGGCCGGGCCTGTGTCACACCGCCATCGCCGCCACCGGTCGCCATACGGCGAGCAATGACTTCCTGGCCTTCCAGCCAGCCCATGTCCCACTGGACATGGCCCTCGCTGCCGCCGGCAAACGGGTTTTCGTCGCGGCGCTTGCTGCCGTCCTTTCCGGCAAAGTATCCATCATCCTTCGCGCGTGCCAGGTCGTGCTTGGCCTTGGCGCTGTCGTCGGGCTTCTCGATCGCCATGCCGCGGGTCAGGTCGCTCTGCGTCGCGAACGGCATCCCGCACCAGGTCGCATAGCGCAGCACCGATTTGATCACGGTCGACGCTTCATCGGGATCCAGGTCATTCAGCTTGACCATCATGTCAAACGCACGCGCATCAATGCCTGCGCCCTTCATGCCCTTCTTGATGTGCATGACCTCGGACGATGACTCGCCGAGCTGGCGCTTTGCAGCACGCCACTTTTCCCAGAAATCCAGAAAAGTATTCGGCGTGAGGTTCGACTTGCGTGATTCTTCGGGTGAGGATAGGCGGTCGGCCATCTGTTACACTCCACTCAGGTTGACGCGAAACATCGCAGGGCCAATCGGCCCCTTGTAGGAAATCGGTCAGAGGCCGCCGACGTACTGGGTTTCCAGTCGGGACGGGTCAGATGTAAATCCAACCGATTTACCTTGGGCGCGGGCATCTCGTGCCGCTTTCCAGAGGGCGAATGACGACGCCAAGATTTCAGCGGGTGACCGGCCGGTGTCCGTGCATGCGTCCCGAAGATCCCGAGATAGTTCCTTTGGCACACTGATATTAAGACGGTTTCGCTCGGCCATATTCGTCTCCAACTGAGGGCGTCTGTCCCGCCGAATTTATTCACGATGGCACATCAATTCGGCGTTGACAACCGTTTCATTCGCGCGCCAATCTGAATGCAGATCGACGCACAGGGCACGTCACCCATGGCCGAACCACAGTCGGAATACCGAGGTCCACACTACGCTTTTGAGGGTTTTTATCGGGTCAAACTGAACCGAAAAGGCGTTTGGGTGGCTGCGGAAATCCGGTTCGTGGAAGGAAAGGCTACGGCCTTTATCGATGGGGAACTTTCCGTCGGCGGAACCGACTCCTGGCAACTCGATGCGGTGGATCGGATTGCAATTTGGGGCGAAAAGATCACGCCCTCGGAACACAATTACCTTTTGGCTGTCGCGAAGCACGCCCGCGAGCACCAGCCAGATCACCCTGCAGCAAATCCGAAGAAGCCGATCAATCTTCGACTGCTGTCCCCTCTCTATCAAAGGAGAAGCGCACGATGAGCCTGCACTTGCACCACCCACCGTCGGCACAGCAGCAGTCGCTGCCGTTCTCGGCGATGGACGCGATGGCGATGATGGGGGCGATCAGTACCGCCCTCGATGCGGCCGCCAGCACCAAGGCGATGGGCGCGAAAGTGCCGTCGTTCCTCGATGAACTGCACCGGCATGGCTACACGGTCACGGCCGTGCCGGCCGACGTGGAGATCCCCGATGCGCCGGTCTACACGCCCGGCGAAGGCGAGGCCGCAGTCAATGAAGACTGAGACATTTACCTGCGATCGGTGCGGCCACGCCCAGGATCGCGACCGGAAATTCGGCGATACTGACAGGTGGATGAAGACGATCGATGTCGTCATGCGGGACGGTTACCAGACGTCTGGCGGTATCCGCTCCGGCGATCGCGACACCACATTCGTCAAAACCGTCCTCTGGTGCGACCGGTGCTGCGCCGAAATGGGCCTTGCGAAACTGGATAACCTGTCGCCGCCCAAGCCCGAAGATCCCCCGAAACCGACCATCGATGAGCTGCTTCGCAAGATCGTTCGCGAAGAGCTGGAGACACGTTCTTGAGCGAAGTCCTGTCCCGCGGGCACAACAACCCGCCCGGCCTGGTCCCCTTGTTGGAGACGGCCGGCCTGGCCGACCAGCTCCGTCTGGATCACCACCACCTGTTTGTTCGGCGTGACGAGCTGCTGAAGATGGTCGCCGATTGGGTCGCCGACCACGCCGAAGGTGTTGGCTCAGAAGACGACGCCAAAGAGGCCACCGACACGCTGGGCCAAGTGCTCCGCGAGATCGACACGATCGACAAGTCTTCGTCGGTCGGGCTGCGCGCCGAGATCAAGAAGCCGATCCTGGATGCCACACGCATCATCGATGGCATCTTCAAGACCGAACTGGCGGATCAGTTGCGCGCGGGCGCGGCGAAGCTGAACGGGCCACTGACCAAGTTCGCGCAGGACCAGCGGCGCAAGGCTGAAGAGGCCCGCCAGAAGCTGATCCGCGAGCAGCAGGATGCCGAGCAGAAGCGGCAGCGCGAACTGCAGGAAGAAGCGGAGCGGGCCAACACGCAAGCCGCCGAGACGATGAGCGCGGCTGACCTTGACGCAGCGATCGCGGCGGAAGAGGCGGCACTGAACGCGCCGCACGAGCCATCGCCGTTCCGGACCAAGCTGCCCAGCACCAAAGAAGCCGGCCGTGTCTATGGCGATCTGGGCACGATGTCGTCGCTGCGCGGCAAGTGGAAGGCGGTCATTGTCGATCCGCGGGCCGTTCCCCGCGAACACTGCGTACCGTCCCAGGCGCTGATCGACGCCGCGATGAAGGCCAGCATCCCGCCCGGCGGCAAGGGGGCTGGCAGCTCGCCAACCATCACCATCCCCGGGGTTCGCTTCGAGTTCGAAGAAAACCTAAGCACAAGGCGCTGAACATGGACAAACCCACATTGAAGGCAATGCGCTACCTGAACGAATTGTTCGCGCGGGTAGGCATCGACGTCAGCACCGGCCAGTTGATCGATGTGCTGGATGACTGGAACGACAACGGTTATCGGCTGGTCGACATCACGCCGCCGCCCGAGATGGACACCGAATTTCCCGAGGTCGAGCCCGCCAGGCCGCCGGTCGCTATCTACGCGCACGATGCGATCCTGGACCGGCTGTATCAGGTGACGTCGGACGGGCTCGGCGCGGCGAAACTTCCTTGCGCGGCAGACCTGAGTATGTGGGCTGAAAAGCCGACGCATGGCATGAGTTGCTTGGTCGAAGCCACTTCGATCGATGATGCAAAGGCTGCCGTGCGGGCGTTCATTCGGGAACCGAAGACCGCCACGTTCAACCGCTTCACCACCGAGGGCGGCCAATCGCTCTGGTATATGGCCGACATTCCGTTTTAGCGCCCCAACAACAGCGATCCTTTCTGACCCCCAACTAGCGAGAACCTATGAACGAAACATCGAACGTCCCGGCACCCACCCGGGCGACGACGATCCGACTGGCGGATTGCAAGACGCTGGCCCAGGCTTTCCAGTGCGGCGAGTTCATCGAGCGTATGAAGGCGGCGACGCCCAAGCACATGAACGCCGATCGCCTGCTGCGCACGTTCGTGCAGGCCACCGGCAAGCAGCCGTTGCTGTTGCAGTGCGATATGCGCAGTGTGCTGGGTCAGATGCTGACGTGCTCGGCACTCGGCCTCGAGATCAACACCCCGCTCGGCCACGCCTACCTGATCCCGTTCAAGGGCAGGAAGAAGGTCGGCAATGCGTGGGTCGATAATTACGAGGCCCAGCTTGTCATCGGCTACAAGGGCATGGTCGATCTGTCGTTCCGGTCCGGCCAGATCACCCAGGTCGATGCGGACGTGGTGTGCCAGGGCGACAAGTTCGCCTGGGAAAAGGGCTCGCATCATTCGATGCGCTACCAGCAGCTTGTCGCAAAGGCGACCGGCACCCCGACCCACGCATATGCAACGGCCAACACCAAGATCGGCGGCATGCCGTTCGAGGTCATGCTGTGGGATGACGTGTTGGCGATCCGCAACAGCAGCAAGGGCTACCAGGCGGCGATCTACGCCAAAGAGGAAGCCGAGAAGAAGGGCTATGCCCTGCCACGCGGCTACACCGATGCGCCGTGGGTCAAGCACGTCATTCCGATGGCATCCAAGACCGCGTTCAACCAGTTGTCGAAGTGGATCCCGACCAGTCCGGAGTTGAGCGCGGCGATCGTGCTGGACCAGGGCGGCGATCGCGGTGGCGTCCACTACGGCACGGTGATTGACGAGACCGGCAATATCCTTGACGCCGCCATGGATGGCGTTGACTTCGATGCCGATCCGCCTGACGCGGCCTATGGTGACCGCCGGCCGGCAGACACCGGTCAGACGCAGCAGCAACAGCAGCAGACCACCACCACCACGACGGACACCACGCAACAGGATCGGGCTGCGGCCGACCGGGCGGCGGCGCAGAAAGCCGAGAAAGCCAAGCTGGCGGCCGAGCAGAGGGCACTGGCCAAGCGGGCGGCGGACGTGCGCAAGCCGGCGAACGCCACGCAGCGGGCCGAGCCACAGGCTGATGCTGGCGGCCCGCCGGCCGGCGACGAACCACCCCCGCCGTCGGACGCTGACTACTATCCCGGCGGCGCCACGCAGAGCCAGAAGCAGCCCGAGCAGGCCAAGCCGGCGGCGCCCGCACAGGATGAACAGCCGAAGCCCGCCGAGGCCCAGCAGCTGCCCGCCGACGCCGTGGTGTTCTACCTCTCCGACGAATACGGCGAGATGGTTGACGATGGTTTCTTCGACAACCCCGTGACGTTCGCCAAGCGGTTTGTCGATGAATGGCGGAAATCGTCCAATCCTGATGCTCTGAAAGAGGGCAACGCCGATCCCATCCAAGACGCCCGCGCCGCGTCGCGCGAAGCGACCACAATCCTGGCCGAGATCGAACAGGACACGCCGGGCGAAGCCGATGACGGCACGGCCGAATCCGAGTCTGCCGAGGATGGCGGAAACCACACGGAAGGTGTCGGCGAGACGAACCCGAAGTTCTGGCTGGTCCATGTGCCGCAGAACGAGCAGGGCCGGCCCGGCCTGGCCGCCTATGTCGCTGCCGTCCGTATGTCGCTGGCCTCCGTCACGAAGCCTGGGCAGATCATCGATTGGGTCGCGATCAACCAGCCGACCTATGCGCCGATGCCGCGGGCCACAAAGATGGCGATCGAGCAGGCGATTCAGGCACGCAAGACTGAGATCGGCATGCCCGATGACGCCGGTGGCGAGCCGGCCGCCGACCAGGCCCAGCAGCAGCCCGCTGCAGGTGACAAGCCTGCCGAGCGTGACGCCGACCGCGAACGGGCGATGGACCGCATGGCGGACGTGGGTGCCTGCAAGAACGAGCACGAGATTCGTGCCGTATGCGGCATGGGCGTGTTCCAGACCCTGATGGCGCGCTTCAAACGCGATCGTCCGGACCTGTTCAAGATGGTTGACGACTTCGTGTTCAACAAGCTGGCCGAGCTGAAAGGCAAGTAAAATGCGGTATCTTTGCGTGACGCCCGAGACGGCTGGCATGTGGCAATTCAAGCTGAAGCCGGACGATCCGGCCCAGCCCCACATGGTCAGGATGGCCATGATGACCATCAGCACCGATGGTGATACATCCCCGCTGGTTGACTTGATCTGGCCAGACCCCGACTGGACATTCGAGCCCGGGGCGATCCAGGTACACGGCATCACACGCGAGATCGCCGCCGATCGCGGCAGGCTGATCCGGCCGGTGATGGAGGACTATGCCGCCAAGCTGGCCGAGTGCGATGCGCTGGTGCTGTTTAGCGCCGACTTCTGGCTGAAGGTGCTGCGCCGGTCATTCCGCGATGCCGGCATGGAGTGGATCGAACCGCCGCGGGTGATGGATGCGCTGAAAGAAATGAAGGCGCTGGTGCACGCCAACGCGCCCAAGACGTTCCCCGACTGCTACCGCTACTGCACCGGGAACGAGCTGCGCATTCCGAGCGATCCGATCCTGGCGGGCGCGGTGAAGGTGGATGCGCTGGCGTCGATCTGGCAGGGCGTCCTGGCTCGGAGATGACCGTCACGATCCCCAGCATGGTGACATCCACCATGCGCGCCAACGCCATGCTGGGCAGCACGTCGGGCGGCATCCAGCCGTCCGCGTCGCGCCAGGCATACGAGGATCAGTGCTCCGTCTTCCACTGGCAGACGGGCACCATGGTCAGCCTGATGCGTGTGTGCGGTGTGAAGACCGTCGGCACCGGCACGCCCCGGCCGTTCGAGTTGCGCCGCTACGTCGCGCTATCGCTGTCGTTCCGCGAGCCAAGAGCGGCCATGGACCCCATGCTGACCGGCTCACTGTCGAACCTCGCGCGGCTTGGCATAGCCATCCCCCGAGCCCCATTCGATCACGTGCTGGCGCTGACCTGGGCGCATGCGCTGTTCCACCCGCACGCCGATCGCGCGTGGTATGAGCCGGCTTTGCGTGAGGATCAGGACGAGGCGACCGTCATGCACTGGCGGTTGTTCTGCGATCCGGACTGGCACCCGATCCGGCCGCCGGTGGACTATGCCGCCGGGTTGCGCGAGCGCGGCTGGAAGTCCTGGGACGAAGTGAAGAGAGGAATGGAAGCGTGCTCAACTTAAAAAGGCTGTTCGGCCTGGACCAACTACCGCCGCCCGTGGACCGCGATCAGCGGGTATTGACCGATGGCTCGCCGGTCACGCCCGCTCACCGCGAGCTGCGGCCGGACGGGCAGCAACAGGGATACGTCGTTCTTACCGAAGCCGAGCGGGCCAAGGGCTTCGTGCGGCCGGTGCGCCGGTCCTACTTACATGTTGGGCTTGGCGCGACGTTTCTCGCCACATCATCGGGCTATGCCATTCTGGTAAATCCCGGCAGGAACGGCTGCGGGACGCGCACCACAATGTCGCAGTCGATCGCTGAGACGTATGCCAGGTGTCCGGAGTTCTACACCGGGACGTTCTGCTGCGCATGCGGCCAGCACCGACCGCTGGATGAATTTGTCTGGGAAGGCACACAAGAGCAGGTGGGAAGCTGATGCCGCGCACAATGAAGACCAACGCCGAACACGAGGCGTTCAAGGACGAGATGATTGCGGAGATGAAGCGTGCATGCGAACGGCACCCTTCGATTCGCACCATGGAAATCATAGCGGTATTCGGGCGGCTCGCCGGCTACTGCGTTGCGATGTGCTATCCGGACGAGCGCGACATTGCCCGGCAGACGGCGATCGTCAATCTGGATCAGGCGGTTTCGGACGTCGCCATGCCGGGTCCATCGACTGCAGGGCACGGCTGATCAGTGGGCCGGTCCTAAGCGACCGGCACACCTTGCAGTGCGGCGACTTCATGCAGATCGGCCACGATGCCACCCATCAGGTGACTGTCGAACGGGTCCAGCGTCCACCGACCGAAATGCTTGATCGGAAAGTTGGCCATAACGAACCCGAGTTCGGCGGGCACAAGCGGCACGGGATCATCGCCATGCCACCATTCGACGCCGCGGACACCAGCTTGATCCAGCAGGGCGCGCATCACGGCACCGTTTCCCCACGGCTTTTCGATGCAGCAACACCAGGTCACGCGCACGCCATCGGCGGCGAATAGAGCGGCCAGGATCGGCGCGATGATGGCGCCGCGAGAATGGCCCACAATGACGATCAGGCAGCCAGGGCTGGCCGCAACGAGCGGCGCGGCTATGCCATAGATGGCATCGGCACCGGCGGCGAACCCGGCTTCCAGCGGCCCGAGCTTGGGATGCGCCCTGATGGTCTTCTGTGAAATCCGAAAGTCCAACCACCAGCCCGCAAGATTGGCTGTGCCACGGATCGCCAGGACGATGACGCCGGGGAGCCTGGTGACGACGAGCCGGTCAGGCCCGACGTCATAGACTTCCCCCGCCGGCGACGCGCTGTAGCTGTCCTGCGACAGAAGGATCAGCGCGTCATCGGTGGGGATCATGTAGGCGTTAGGCCGCCGGCTTGGGTGGGACGATGGCGATCTGCGGCACCGTGGCGGGATTGGCCGGCGGGGAAACCGCGATGCCGCCCGTGCCCGCTGCGGCGCAGTCCGCATCCACCTGGGCCTTGGCTGCGCCGGTGGCGATGATGGCGACGGGTGCCAACGTCGGCGCTGCTGCGGACGCCTGGGCGTCGAGCAGACCGACCACCGCCGTGCCGCCCCCGTTGGTCTGGATCGCGCAGAACAGTTGGCCCGCGGGGGACGACAGCGCGCTGGTGATGGACGAATTGGAGCAGCCGGCCAAGCAACCGGCCAAGCCGAGAAGCGAGACGCTGCCGACAAGCATGCCGATGCGACGAAGATTCTTCATTGTGTGGGTGCCTTTCAGGCGCTGGTAGTCTGGTTGGGGTGGAGAAACGGGGTCAGGTCTTGGCCGCAACCATCGCCGCGGGCACGCCGGCATCGGTGGCATGCACGATGATGTTGTTCACCGCATCGGCGACCTCATTGGCGGTTTCGATGCCCATGCGCACGTTCGGGGGGGCCATCGCTTCCAGCGCAGTCGCCGCGGCCGCGATCTCGGGGTGCGCCTTGTCGACCGCGACGATCTCGGCATCGGCCTGCACCAGCGTGTGCCACACGCGGGCGGCGCTCTCGTACAGCTTGGCCCAGAAGCCCTCGGTGGTCGTGACGGCGACCGGCGCGGCCGGCTGCACGGGTGTGGTTTCGCTCATGATACGGGTGTCTCCTATTTGTGCGCGATCAGTGCGATCGCAGCGGTCTGTGCGGCTTCGCAGCGGTGCGTCCAGCCGTTCTTGAACTCGGGCCAAGATGAAAGCTGCGACAGGTATGCCAGGTGCGCGGTGGTCAGCGCTTCAACCAGGCTGGCGGGGTTCGCTTTCGCCGCCACGGCCAGCGTGATCGGGCCAATGTCGCCGTCCACATACACGCCTAGGCATTTCTGGAAGATTCGCGGGTAACCGCCCGACATCATGCGCCCGTTGAACAGCATCAGGTCCACGCCGGCACGCAACGTGTCGCATGCGGTGCCCCAGCAGTCGTAACGCAGGACGGCCGCAAGCTGGTCGTTTGTCGCGTCCGCGAGCGTGCCCGTCACAAGCCCTTTGGCGACGGCCGCCGCCCAGGTGGCCTCGATAACACCGCCCTTGGTGCCGCCGCCGGCGTCGCCTGGCGTGACATGGTATCCATCCCTGGGGTCATCGAAGCCGGGCTGCCAGACGAAATTCAGAGCGGTCTGGTAATTGATCGCCGCCATGCGGGTGATCCTTTCGGTTCCCACATGGGCACGTATCAGAAATGGACATTGGTGCGCAACAGCGCGACACAAAACCGCGGGCGATTACTTCAGCGTCCTGATCCACGCATCGCGCGCATCAACCGCATCAGCGCACGCATTGCCGCGGTGGAGTAGAGATTCGGCCCACAGCTCAACCCGTATCTCCAGCGCGTCGGTCTGTGCCCGGGTCGGATGCTTCGGGACACCCGCCGGTGTCGCAACAGGTGCCGGACAGTCGGGAAACGCCGGTGGCACAGGCGCGGAACAGCCCGCCAGCAGCAGCGCGAGGGCGAGCGCCCGGGTCAATTCCGCGGGTTCCGGTACATCGGTAACGGCACGCGGTTGTCGAGATCATGCCTGAGCCCGGTCGTGATATTGTAGAGATCCGCAATCTGGCCGGTGTGCTGATCGAGGCGGGCCGCCAAATTCTCCAGCGCGCTTGTAGTCGGCATATGCGCGATCTGCAGGTTGAGCGCGTTGATCGATTTGGTCAGATCCTCGCCCTGCTTGGCCAGCTTGGCGATGTCATCCGTCGTGACAACGCCCGTGACTTCGACTTTGGTCTTGGTCTCGTAATAGGCGCTGGCCAGTGTGCCGAGTGCCACCAGAGCGGCAAGGCCAACACCGGCCCATGCGACGGCCAGGCTGTTGAATTGGTCCCGTTCCTGCGTCATGTGGTGGGTCTCCCAGGGTCCAAGCCCATTACCCACGGATTTGAAAAGCGACAACATGTTTCGTCCCCTATGCGAAAGGAACAGCGTCAGGTGCTGGCCAGAGCCACGCCTACCACTTCACCACGCACAGACCGCCGGCGCCGGCGCCGCCAGCACCACCTAGAGCACCGCCGCAGCCGCCGCCACCCGGGAATACCCCGGCCACACCATTGCTAACAATCGTCGTGTTGCTCTGCAAATTGGCCGGGGTGCCAAATGCCGACCCGCCCTGGCCGACGCTGATCGTGCCCGATACTGGTTCTGTTGGGAATGTGCCCAAAGAACCCTGGATGGTGACCGCGCCTCCGGCGCCGTTTCCGGGAGCGCCCACCGAGACCGACACGACGCCATTTCCAGCCCCGCCGCCACCGCCGCCAGTCGCAGAGCCAAACGGTCCAAAACTTGATGTGGTGCCGTTTCCGCCATTGGTTGGGGTGGTTGTGCCGCCCGCGCCTGGTGTGCCGATCGTCACGAGGATCACCTGCCCCGGCGTGACTGATGCAACGCCTCTGCAATATCCGCCGCCGCTGCCTCCTGCACCGCCGCTGTTCGATCCCAGCGAACCGCCGCCACCGCCGCCAGGGCCCCATACTTCGTATTCGACCGCGAATATATTCGGCGGAACGGTTAAATTTCCCGTCGATGTGAATGCCTGCATACCTCCCGACTTGGCAACGTTCGCCGCCGGCAGCACGCCCTGTACCTCGGTGGCCAGATTGATCTTCGGTGCCTGCCCTGGATTGCCGCTGTGGTGGCTGTTCAGCAGCCCGGCAAGAAACGGTGCAAAGGGATAGTTGGTTGGCACATTGACACCGACGCTCGGCCCGGCGGTCAGGATCTCGGCGTTGGTGATCTGTGTCTGGCCGTTGGTCAGGACGATCAGGTAGAGCGGCACCCAGCCGCCCGTTGGCGTGGGCGGCGTCTCAGACCCAGTGGTGGCAGCCACGCCAGAAATGACCTGGACGATACACTTCCCCTGCCGTTCACTCGGCGAAACATTCCCAAGACCGCCCTGCCCGTTCAGCGGTTGGGCGGGGTTCGCGGTGTTGTAGAACGGCGACACGCCTCCGTTCGGGTCACCGCTTCGCACCACGTCCGACTGGCTGAACTGTGCTTGCACGAGGAAATACTGACTTTGCCCCGCCGGAATGCTGGCCGCGCTGAATGTGAGCTGGCCGCCGTCGTACTCGCCCTGTTGCATGATCGTGGTGGTGTCTTGTGGGATCGTGCCCACAGCGACCGCATCGGCATCGGCCAACTGGTAGATATTCCCGCCGGACAGATTGATGGTCAGCGACGCGGGGCTGGTCTGCGTCGCTGAAATTCCGGCGATGACTGTCGTTGTGCTGCCCAGCAGTTCTTGCGTGGTCGCAGCGAGCGCCATCAGCACATCGTGTTCAAATGCCGTGATGTCGAACGAGCGCCACTGTTGCTGCGAGTACCATATGCTGCGGTTCATAGTGGGCCCCGAACGTTGTTCAGCCGTAAACGACGCCCGTGTTATATCGGGACTCGTCGTAGATCGCTACCTGTGCTGGTGTTGGCAACGAATTGGCGCCCACGATCTTGACGCCGATCGTGATGCCGAATGCGCGGATCTGATTGATCAGGGCGTAGATGCTGCTGGCAGAGCCGCTTTCGATGTCGGCCACAAGGCTGCCGGCGACATCGATCCACAGCCCATCATCCAGCGTAGGGACCGCGTTGCCCGACAGCGGCGCGATGCCGGCGGCGGGCGCCGTCTCGATGAACCCGGTATATCGTTCCTCGCCTGACACCAGCATCGGGTTGTTGATCGTGTCCACGTCCAGGAAACTGACCGCATCCGTCGCGCCAGTATCGCCCGGGTTCCATGGCTCAATCATCCGCGGCACGCTGCCGGTCAGCGCCGCCAGCGCCGCCGACAGGGCAGCTCGGGTCGCCGCCGATCGGAACAGGCCAGACAGGATCTGGTTGGCATAGGCGGCGTCCGACATGCCCGGCGGCCGCGGCATCCCGCTGCCATAGAAATCCTGTGCCGCAAGGTCCAGCTCTGGCGCCGTCTCGGTCCCCACCAGAACCGCCCGGTCGGCATACTGCACCTGGCCGAGCACAGCCGTCAGGCCCTGGCTTAGAGCCAACAGGAACGCGAACGCCGCGCCGCCTTTCACAGCATCGGCACTGGCCCAGCCGTCTGGGAATAGCGCGCCCAGCCGCTGCGCGAACTGTGCCGGCGTCAGTGTCGGGATGATGGTGGGCGTCGATGCCATGGCGCTTATCCCAGCGTTGGCGAAACAAGCTGGTAGGCGGTGTATATCAGCGGCCGCCCGGCCGTGGTCAGAAACGACACCTGCAGCTCATAGTCCACCGCACCCGCGGCCGCGATCGACGCGCCGGCCCCCTGCCACCAGTTCACCACCGTCAGCGCGCTGTTGGCATTGGGGTTCGGGCTGGCGGCGATCCATGGCGCTGCAAAGCCCTGGGGTGTGATCTTTAGATCGTTGTCGCCCGTTGCTGTGCCATCCCGTCGGGTCACCGTGATGCCCGTGATCGACACCACCGTATCGCCCTCGATCCGGAGCGATGGGAACGTATCGATGCCGCGGGTGTCGTTTGACCCCTGGATCATGCTGGGCAGGCGGATCGGTGTGACTGTTGACATGACAGGCGCCTCTACCACACGCGCAACCGAGGACACAGCTACGACCCGCACCATGTCCGAAACGGATAGCACTCGCAACATCGGTGAAACTGGTGCCGGAATGACAGGGGGCCTGGTGCCAGTCGATCCCGTCAGCACACCGGTTGCTGATGAGCCCGCAACAGCCGTGCCGGATAGCGCGCCGCGCCCCGTCAGGATGCCAGCGGCGGCGGATGCTCCGGTGGCTGTGCCAGCTATAGCGCCGCGGCCGGTGAGGGCCCCTGTGGCTGTTGATGTTGCTGTCGACGTCCCGGCCAGTGCGCCGCGCCCGGCCAGTGCGCCGCCGGCCGTTGACGTAGCGGTCGCGGTTCCGGTCAGCGCGCCCTTACCGGATAGGATGCCTGTCGCGGTGGATGTGGCAACGGCGGTGCCGGTTAGGTTGCCAGTGCTTCCGATGACGAGATCGACGCCCACATAGGACTCATTGGGATTTTGTAAAAAAGTCCCGCCAAGATTATCTTCGGCAGCAGCCGCCACGGCGGTAGCGTTGTTCAGCGTGACCGGGCCAGAGTCCGCCCACATCGGGCCGCCGATGGACACTTCGGCGAAAAGACAATACGCCGTCCCAGATGCCAAGGTGATCGGACTAATCGGCGCATAGTAGAAATTGCCGACCGTCCCGCCTAAGAAAGAGACCACAGCAGATGCTAGAATTGTGGCACCAGTCACGTCGGTCAAGACGACGGTCATGCTGGTATTGCCAGTCGCCATTCGACAACCAAGCTGCGACACCAACATTGCTACGCTGGGCTTGAATTGCATCCCAGCATATTCGCCGAAGTCATTCCGCTCTACGCCCGGTGTGTAACTGGCGACGAGGTTCGTCACGGCCGCGGACTGTTTACGACTGCTGCGTTGTCAACACGCCGGCGGCGAACGATGGTGTGATACCGGTGGACACGGCGAGCGGGGCTGTGGTCGGCGCGTTGACCACTGCCCACTTCAGCGCATTCCCAGCCGTCGAAGCATCGTACGACACCCAACCGCCCATGGCATTCGTCCCACCTGTGCAGGCCGGGAAGCCGATCGCTGCGGAATTCGACGCGCTCTCGTTCGCCGCAGCGCCCATCAGGCCGGCGAGCGCCGCCCGCGCATAGCCGGTATAGTTCGCCTCATTGCTGGTGATGTTGGTGTTGTTCGCCTGAAAGTCTGGCGTCATTTCGGTCCAGGTCACACCGCCATCTGTCACCGTACCGCCGGGTGTGGTCGGCCATGTCGGTTCCGCGCTCCCGGTGTTGCCGGTCGATGCCGAGCAGCGATACATGTGCCCGTTGGGCGTCGCCGGCACCGTGGTCTGGCCGGATGTCACTGCGGCGGATCGCGGCGACTGGCCGGCTGTGGCGCGGATCAGTGCTATCCACACCGTCGGCATCGCGTATGCGGTGACGCCATTGGAATGATCAATGAGCTTGTCAGCCAAGTACGTGGTCAGCGATGTCATCGATCGGCTCCCTGGATCAGTATGTGCCGACGGCGATGTTCGGCACGCTCGTGCGAATCTCAAATGCGGCGGATGGCGTGAAGTCAGCAGCGGTGCCGTTGATCGTCACCGTGGGGGCATTCACCGCCGCGCACCCTGGCACCGACAATGCGGCCTCGATGATCGCGCTGACATACAGCGTCTCGCCGGCGACCAGTTGGTTTGTCGACGCCGCGATCGAATTCTGGACGGCGGCGATCACCGTTGCTGTCACGAAATTCTCTGCCACACGAATCAGCAGCCCGATCGTCGCCGTCGTCACATTCGGGCCGGCGGCAAACGCCTGGACCCCGAACGCGCGTACCGCGTCAATCGCGGTGAAAACGTTGTCGATCAGGCTGGTCGGCGGGTCGCCCGAGCCGTCGTCTACGAACACCGTGAAGCTGCCAGAGACCGTGACGCCCTGCGGGTTCTCGTTCTCAACCGGATTGATCAGCAGCCCCTGCTGCACGCCGGCCGCGGCGGCGACGATCGCGGATTTGGTCGCCTTGGCCAGCGTGCCCAGATAGAGCACGAAGCGGGCTCGGAACGCCGCATCCGTCTCGGCGTCAACGCCATTGGTGATCGGTGCTGGGTTCGTCACGGTGTTGATGCCAGGCAGCGGCGAAGCGATGACGATCAGCGCATTGGCGGCCACGTTGGACGCCG
>Ga0310811_10000292_pt1 | contig 70339 bp, 113 predicted proteins | sample YCmetagenome_FD_207642 | JGI IMG/M metagenome (GOLD analysis project Ga0310811, IMG submission 207642) | Soil microbial communities from experimental microcosm in Duke University, North Carolina, United States - YC | ecosystem: Engineered > Artificial ecosystem > Soil microcosm > Unclassified ... | reverse complement strand
CTCAATCACCCGATCCATGTTGATCTGCTCGGCTGTCTTGGCTTCTTCCTCGACTGGCTTCATTCGCTCGCTTCCTCAATTTTTGAAATGAAATCGCCAATGTCGAATTCTTCGATAGCATCTTTGACTTCACTGAGATTGTCGATGGCTTGTTGTGCCTTCGATCCTTTGTCGCCGCTTTGAAGACCTTCAGGCATATTGTCGAGATATTCAGTCTCTTCATCGTGAGCAGTTTCAATGATGGACTTTGCTTCTTCAAGCTTGCCCTGAGCCTCGCTTAAAAGGATCGTTGCCTGACCAAGCTTCTTCCGGCGCTCTGAATTCATGGCGCTCTCTCTTCCGATGCAATAATCCCCGGTGTCTGCTTTGTGCGAAGATGCAAAATCTTTTCGCGAGCGCGATTGATCCGGCTCTTCAGTGTGCCAATCTTGATGTTGAGTTCAGCAGCTGCTCTTTCATAATCGAAGCCATCATTAATTTTCATGAGAGCTTCCCATTGATCCTTCGGGATGGAAGCGCTGAATTGATTGTCGCTCTCTTGAAACTTGAAACCAGCACTGTGTCCGCGCATGCTTGTCTTCCTTTTCGGTTGCCGGCAGAGCGCCGGGAAATTGTGACGGTGGAATGCTTCAGCTGCATAGCTCCGAAAGCTCTTGCCGCATTGGCATGTCATCTTGTCAGACCAATGCTTCACTCCTCTTCCTCCAAGAGGCAAATCCTCATGGAGCTTGATGTGAATGACTGTCATCACATGTCCTCATGTCGATAGGCGCTCTCGGAAACTGCCGCAACGCCTTCTTGAATTGTCGGTCGCTGACGTATCATCTTGAAGGCCGAATGCATATCCTCGCGCCGGGATACGGTGCCAAGATGTGCATTCGGCCAGTACTCCATCGCGAGCCGGACTGCATCATTGATCTGTTGACGCATGTATCGGTCAATCGCGTTATTCATAATGTGGCTTCTCCTTTGGATAGTTTTTCTCCGGCCAACACTCTCGGACCTCTGCAACATATCGTCCGGTCGAAAGAACGCTATCAATCGACCTTCGGCCAACATTGACAGATTGCCCAAGAAGACCATTCAATAGAGCGGCATGTTGCTCTGCCTCTTCTTCTGAGGCTTCGCCTGAGAAGACTTTAGCCACGCTGTCTGGTGGCATGCCGTCAAGAACGTCATCAACGCGCTCCCCGACATCGTACCACCATCCTCCCTCTTCGGGACCGCCATAGCGGCGGTCTGTCAGATAGATCGCAACGGAATGAAATGGCATTCACGCCTCCATTGCTTCGCGCGGGCACCATGGCTCCAGATCGGAGCGCGGCACCATATACCATTTCTGCGGCCGATGATCAGGCAGCAAGAAGGCTTTCCGCTCGCGATCTGAATAGGCGATGCCGGCAGCAGTGAAAGGCCCATTGTCAACGAGACAGACAAACATCTTGTCTTTCAGATCGCTCCATGGCATCTCGCGAACGACAGCGATATTGACTTGCTGACCATTTCGCGCCAACCAGTCTTCCTTCGTTCCGACTGGCGGATTGATGTAATAACCCATATTCATTTCCTTCCTTGTTTGATGAGAAGACCTTTCCCATAGAGGTCTTCATAAAAATCGACTTCAAGCTTGATGCGTTCCTCGACGCCGGGATGTGAGTAATCAGGAGCCCACACCCAAGCTCCTTCCTTTCCGTAATGGACCTTCTTGTAAGGCAGTGGCCCAATCAACAACCCCGGAGGATTGAAACCGGGCCACTGCCACATCGCATCTTCTTCAGCTTTGGTTGCCACTTGCCTCCTCCGGTACATATTGCTTCACGATCTTTTTAACGAACCAATCTGGAACTCCGGGAACGGAAAAATCGCCGGACTTATTTTTGATATTGGCGACAGCATCTCGCATCATGAATTCACGGTCTTGTTCATCAAGACAAAGCCAAGACATGCGAGTATATATTTCCATATTCTCATGTGCCTCGATTTCCCAAGGCAGCGACGAATAAGCGAACTTTGAATTGCAGATTGCTCGCGGCCAATATTCACCTTTCCAAATCGTCCCGCCTGTAAGCTTGTCATCAAACATATCGCCTCGGAGGTATTGAGCGACATGAGTTGTCTCATGGATCAAGACGCTTCCGAACTCAACGATACCTTCGTCCGGCGAAACTGCAATAATGAAGTCATGTTCGAGCTTCGTCATAACGCCGCGCTTCGCCGGATGATCAAACCTCTCCCGGCGAAGGAAAACTGATGTGTCCTTTTTATCGATGCCGAATTCCCGGCAACAAAAACTGAATTGCTTTTGGATGATGCGTTTTTCAGGAGCCGAAAATTGATCTGACATGACCAGTGTAGGCATTGTCTTCCCCTAATCCAAGGTTTTCTGATGGGCCTCATCAGCGAGCGTTCCACGCTCGGACGCCGGGGTTAACCCGGCGTTTCGGCCTGACGTTTTGCGTAAACCTGCAGAGCTTCAACAAAGGTCTTCTTCGCGTGAAGTATCGATCCCTCTGTTAGATTATCAATGCTTGCTGCATACTTACCGATGTTGCGACCAAGAATAATGGTCATTGCGATGCTGGCATCACCAACATCCATTTTCTTTTCCGAGATAAATTTTTCAATCTCGGAAATGGCTTCAATAACTTTGACTGGCTCAGCCATCTCTTCTCCTTTTCAGAACCAAACTTTATCAAGCATGAGGATCGCGCGACCTCGAATGTCTGGATCGTTCGGACGCTTTCCCTCCATGGCGTCAGCCAGAGAGATGAGGAAAGCTTCCTTCAACATTTCACAGGTCGATTGTCCCGGCCTCTTCGGCATCTTATGGGCCTGTGATGCCGTCCAGTAGATCGCGGTGGCGATGACGTTTCGCGGGAGGTCTTTCAGCCTTCCGGTGTCGTCAACAAACATGTCAGTCACGCCGGTCTTCGCGAGGAAGGAGTTGACATAGACATGCTCGAAATTGGCGCGACGAAAGAAAGGCACTTCAATCTTATCGACCAATTCAGGATAATCCGGACGGCGTTGCCGGAATTCCATTTCTTTCAGGTCAGCGAAGACCTTTTCCCAATCTTCCGGCTTCGCGTCCGGTTCGATGCAGAGATACTTGGTGGTGAATTTTTTATCAGACATTTTCACATTCCTAATGTTTCGAGGAGGAAGACGTGCCACTGGTTAGTAGTACCCCAGCGGATGCAAGCGGCAACTTGGTGTTGCGGAAAGCGCAAATCGCGATGGACTTTGAAAAAGCTCAAGTCGCGTTTCTCGTGAGACTGGATCAGATGAAATTGAGTTTCCATCAATATGTCTCCTTCATCCATTTTTCGAAGGCTTCCATGATGCCGCCAACGAAAGTGAAACCATCATTGAGATTGACTGAGCCAGCAGCAAAGTCAGACCATTTCACGCTCCAATGAGGAGCAGGACCAATTGCCGGCCACCATTCGAGTTTGTCAAGATTTACATCAACTTCAAAATTGATGATCTGATTGCCATCTTTCATTTCCAGATCAAAGAACCGATCTGGAAGGCCATGGTTGCCGTCCGTCTCGATGTAAGGCAAGACACAATCCAGCGTCCATTTCCCGGCAACATTCTTCCGAAAGATGAGATGTTTCTTAGCCGTCATGCAACACTCCGGGTTGCAGCCTCGCGACCGCGCAGGACGTTCTCGTTGTAGGCATCGACCAAAGATGCTGGAGCACCGCGAAGGAACCAGTCAACACGAGATTTGAAACGATCCTTCTTGATCGCTGCGTCGAAGGCGTTGGGATCGATATGAGCCGAAGCGAGAGCTTCATTGAAGATGCGTTCAAACATTTCCGTTTTCCTCTTCCAAGGTTCTGATGATCTCATCAGGCCGCTCATCCAAGCGACGACCGGAGAAGCTTTCCCCGGTTTCGATCTGTTAACAAAAGCCAATCCACTCTCCGGCCTCGTTGCGTCCCATGTCGAGACGATCACACATGACCTTTTCGTGAGTGGATCGTTCATCCTCAAACTCATCACCGAAAATTTGCTGCATTTCTTCGCGATGCTGTTTGGCTTCAAATTCTCGATCATTGATGTCATCGATGATTTGATCATCGCTCATGCCTTTGGCACGAAGATCATCGACCAGAGAGAGGATTGATTTGTTGATGGTCATAGTCAGTTTCCCCTTTTTAATTCGAGTTGTATGGAGAGATTGGAAGTGCATCAACAATATTGTAGAAACGGTTCATCTCATTCTCCAATTTATTGATTTGGCGCTGAATTTTTCCATATTGTTTATCGCCAACAATAAAGTTGTCTTGTTCTTTTTCCAAAGCGATGTGTTCACGCGTCAATTGACGCATATAGGTGCGAAGTTCAGATTGAAGCTTTTTGCTGCTGATCATCTCACTTGCCTCCATTGCGGAAGGTTTCAAGCTCGCGGCGGCGAAGATAGGCGATCAATTTTTTGCTCATGACATTTTCCTTGTCCAAGGTTCTGATGATCTCATCAGGCCGCGTTCCACGCGACGACCGGGAAGCTCTCGCCTCCCGGTTTCGATCTGTCAGCTGGCGAGATAGGCGATAAGGATTGAAAGGACCAATCCGAAAATCATCGGCCAATTTCGCCACTCGGCAATTTCATCTTCGGTACGAGGTTCATCACTCATGATGAAATCATCCCAGTGGGATCGTACAAAATGAAGAGGCCAATAACCGCTTCAAAAGTTTCCAACATGTGGAAGCCAATCGCATTCACCAACACGACAGCGAAGAGGCCAAGCCCACAGCAGTGCTTGTAGTGGGTGTGGTTCAGTTTGTGAGGGTCGGGAAGCTTCATGGTCGTTTTCCTTTTCCAAGGGTTGCTGATGATCTCATCAGGCGTCTCATTCCAAGACGCGACCGGCCACATGGCCGGTTTCGATCTGTGTTTGCAAAATTTGTCTCCGTGGATTTCTCATCACGGTGAAACGGACGACTTGCCCCGTTCTGTCGGAAACCTCGCGCCACCCGCTGCTTAACTCCATACCGAATTTCGGAGGCTCCCTGCGTCGGCCACGATGGGCACTTAGGAGCCGAGATTTTCGGCGGTCGAAAGGGAAACCTTGAAGGAGCTTCCCGGCGTTCTTGGGCGGCGCGAACCGCGTCAATGACCCTATTTAACTCCCAAAAACAAAGAAAGAAAAGAAAAAAGATGGGGTCAAAGTCAGAAAAATTGATGCGTTTTCAAAGGAAAAGCCATCATTCCTCAGAAATAATGGCCTGCCGGATTTCGTCCAGCGTCAAATCGGCCAAATCCTTCTTGTTTTTGAGATTGCGCAAAATCGACCGATCTACCGACTTGGTGGCCACGAGGTCGAAATAAGTCACTGTTCCGAGCGTCCCAATTCGGTGGGTCCGTCCGTCCGCTTGCCATCGATCTACTGCATTGAAGCTGTTCGAAAAGAAGATAACCGTTTGGCAATGGCCTTGAAGATTGAGACCAACACCGCCAGAGCGCGGATTTGAAACGAAGCATCGCGCTTTCCCGGAAAGAAATGCATCCCTAGCAGCACTGCGTTCATTGTCGTTGCCTTCATAAACAACAAACGTCTCTCCGGCCTTCTTCAAGGCTTCAGTGATGACAGCGCGATCCTCGATGAAGCGGCACCAAATAACAATTGGCCCGGTCGATAGATCAACAATGTCCATCATCGCTTCAACGCGCTCGCCTCCAAAACGATGCATCTCACCTTCGCCGGGGAGATGGCCGCAGACAATTTGATGAAGCCGGAGGAGGCCGACTGCAGCATTGACACCGTCCACAATCGTTCCATCATCCATCTCTGTGAGGAGCGTCTTTTTCATCTCATCATAATGCTTCCGCGTCGCATTGCTCATCTCATATTCACGCACAGAATAAATCTTCGGCGGAAGGTCAATGGCCTCTTCCTTCGTCAGCCGGAAAGAATGAGGTGCGATGAGTGAATAAAGCTCTTCTGTATTTTTCTGCGCCACAACAGTCCGTCCATCCTTTCCGGAAATGCAGTAACGGGCACGGAAGGAGGAGAGATATTTGCAACCCAGAATGAGCGGTGACAAGAATTCAAACTGAGTGAAGAGGTCCATAACATTCTTCGCTTGCGGCGTTCCGGTTGCGATCCGGCGATATGTCGCCATTTCACCAAGCTCGTTCAGCGCTCGCGTCCGGTCAGAGGCTTGGTTCTTGAAGTCGTGACTTTCATCGATGAACAGTGCCACCTTCCCGCTGTGCGTCTTCATAAACGCTTTCGCGCTCGCGAGGCCATCCTTTGTCCGAATTGCATCTGTGTTCATTGCGAAGAATGTTAGTTTCTTTGCCGGCAGCTTCCAATCAGTGATCCTCTTTTTCTTCCAAACGATACCGCTCCAAGCAATACGCTTGTCCATGTGGCGCGGTATCTCTTCATCGATCCATTGCCGATGCACACCCTTCGGCGCGAGAACGAGCACGCCAGTGATCTTCCCCCGGAGGAAGAGGATGCCGGCAGTAACAATCATGATGAAGGTCTTTCCTAAACCAACATCGAAAAGGAGAGCGTAATATTCCCTGAACCAAGACAACCGAATGCACTTATCTTGGTGATCATATGGCGTCTCGTTGAAATTGTAGTCCAGTGGTTCGTCCGGAGCGCTCGCATGCTGCGTCGGCATTGACTGAACCTTCTCCATCTCAGTCAACTGTCCAATGCGATCCTGAAATTCAATCGCATAATCACTCTCTTGAAGAATACGAAGGTTGGATGGGGTGCCTTCAATCTTGACAGAATTCAGTCCGTCCCAGTTCTTTCGACCGGCGAGCGAATTGATCAAACGGATGAATGGGAAAGGAAAAGGACCGAACAAAGTGCAACGATTTTCAGACCAGATTTCTGCCTTGATCACTTTCGCAATTCCTTCTTCTTTTCGTTGCAAGCTCGTGCCGCCTCGCTCATTGTCTTGAAAAATGGCAGCTTGGCCTCTGGGTGAATATCATCACCGATAAAATTTGCCTTGTGGACAAACATCTCAGTTGAGAAGGCTGCATTCTTCCATGTCGCGGAATATGCTTTGTAGTTCGCATCGAAGAAAATATTGAATTGATAAGTGTTCCATGTCGCATACCACCATCGACAACCGTCCTTCGCGAGTTTTTGAACTAGCTCAAAAGCCCTAGGGTCTTCCCGGAGGTTGCCTTCATGCTGAGGGTAGTATTCCTTAAACCTCATTGCTCTGCCTCCTCCGGCATCCGGCCTCCGGGGATTTGCGCGATCCCATCGACGCCTTCAATTGCGTACCCGCGCCGGGAATGCTCCTCTTTGATTGGCTCATCAATGTCTCCGAGATAACGAACTTGCGTCACACTGATCATTCTGAAATCTGGCGGGATGGTCCCTTTGATTGCATAGAGCGCCTTTCCCGGCTTGCCTCGATCAACAATCGGACGGCCAATGCTTTCGAACATGTAACGATCAATTTTGCAGAAGACCTCATCAGTATCGTCTTCAATGAACATATTGAGCGCATCTGTTGGACCTCGAATGATACCGTCACTAATGCGGCCATTATCCTTAGCAATCTTGATGCGTTTTTGAACCTTCTGAAGTTCATTCTCGTTCAGCGGTGCGATCTTTTTCGCAACAACAAGCACCATAACGACACCCGAGACGCCACATTGAACATCGATGACGCGCGTTGGCTTCGTGTGGATGTTGATTGCTGTCAGGTCCGGGTGGAGCCGCGCAATGGCGTCCCTAATCGGATAGAGCGTATCAATTGGCGTGACGGCTCCGGCGAGACGTTTCATCAGCGCCGCGCGGATAGGCTTTCCAGTCCGGCGACAGTCCATAATCTCGCCGGTCATCTTTTCGCCAATTCCCTTAATGTTCATCAGCGGACCAACAAGGATTTTCTTTCCATCCTTCTCGCGAAACGTCCACCGATCTGAAGAGTATTCAATGTCCACCGGGACATAGTCAATGCCTTCTTCAGCAAGTTCGCGCAGCATCGCGATCTGCTTCATAGGATTGTCTTCTGCATCGAGCGTTGCTGCCGCAAATTCGAGAGGATAATGTGCCTTGAGCCAGCAAGTCCAATAAGACACAATCCCGTAGGCCACAGCATGCGACCGATTGAAGGCCCAAGAACCGAAGGTGTTGACCTGATCCCAAATCTGCTTCGCGATATTTTCCGGGACGCCTTGCGCGACTGCACCAATGCGAAATTTCTCCCAATAGCCAGCGAAGAATTCATCACCAAGGCTCTTCGACATTGCCTTGCGAAGCTCCGATGTATCCTCCCAAGACAACTGCCCCATCTCGCGAGCGATACGCATGACTGTCTCTTGGAACACCACAATGCCGAAAGTGTCCTTTGTGAGTTCAGTCAACATCGGGTGCAGCGTCGTGATTGCTTCCTCGCCTCGCCGCCGCCGCACCCAAGCGTTTGCGCCGCCTGTGGCCATCGGTCCCGGTCGCGCCAGAGCGGTAATTGAGATCATGTCCTCAAGGTTCTCAACCTTGATCTGCTTAGTCAGAGATTTGAGGGCTTGCCCGGTGAATTGGAAGATGCCAGAGAAGCGGCCTTCATTGAGAACAGCAAACGCCTTCGGATCATCCAGCGGTATGGTTTCGAGAAAGCCACTTACATCCGGCTTGCCAATCAACTGAAGCGTCCGTTCAAAGATAGACAGCTGCGTGAGGCCGAGCGCGTCAATCTTCAACAGGTTTAGTTCTTCAGCGTCCTTCTTGTCGCACATCGTTGCGCCGGTTCGCGCATCAACGCCAATAAATTCTGTGATTGATTTTTCTGTGATGATGATGCCGGCAGCATGCTGCGACGAAGTGTTGGGGTGGCCTTCCATCTTCGCAGCAATCTTTGCCTCTGGGAATTCCTCCAAGAGAGCACGACCGGCTGGTGTTGATGTCATTGCATCTTCCAGAGCCTGCAACGCGCGGCTGTCGCCGGAGGATCGTTCGATGACACCTTCAAGCGTCCGCTCCACCATCCACTTCGGAATTTGAAGTGAAGCTCCGACTTGGTTCAGAGCAGAGCGCGGCTTAAACATGCCGACTGTCCCGAGACGCGCAACATGCTCCCGGCCATATTTGTCTTCCACGTACTCAAAAACCATATCGCGGCGCTTGTCGCTAAAATCAATATCGATATCAGGCAAGTCTTTTCGATTGATGTCAATGAACCGTTCGAAGATGAGGCCATACGGTATTGGATCAATAGCAGTAATCCCGAGAAGATAGCAAACCAAAGAGCCGCAACTGGAGCCACGGGCGGGCCCAACCACCATCCGAGACTTAGCCCAGTTGATAACATCTGCGATGATATAAAAATAATCCCCAAAGTTCTTTTCATCGATCAACCTCAATTCGCGATCAAGTCGCGCTGCATATGTTTCATTTTCAATATCACACCCGAGCTTCGCTGCGCCTTCCTCGCACATCTCGCGCAGTGTTTTCTTTTTCTCCGGAACTAGCAGCACAGCCTTTTTCAGTTCGGCGCGGGAATTCTCAATGATGAAATTCCGGTTCACCAGCGCGGCGTCCTGCTCTTCCGGCGCGGCAATATAGCGCGTGGCCTCGCGCCATTCGTCATCAGAAAGGATGTGCTGAGGATAGGTCTGAGTGTTGGAACGGAACCCGAGTGCCACCCGGTAAAGCTCCAGTTGGTCCGCGACCGGGTAGAAGTTATCGCTCCGGGCCACAAAGGAGTACCCGGCTCGCTTCGCGGCGTTGTAGAAGCCCTTAGAAACAGCCGGGGACAGCCCTATAAAGAGGTCCGGGGGAGCGCCGGACGCGGGCATTAGGTCGAGCCGCGCGGCGTGCCCGGCGATCTTGAACACCCCCGTAGCGGCCAGCGCCTCCTCATAGGTCAGGGCTGCATGGTTATTCTTCGTCGCGCTCCGGATCAGCTCATTGAGCCGCGCCAGATCATCCTTCGCGAAGAATGTCCAATAATCGAGTGTTGGCTTTTTCGCTTCCAGATCGGTGGCGACCGCCAATTCAACACCGAAGACAGGCCGGGTGCCTTTCTTCTTGCACAGCTTTGCCCATTTCACAAACCCGAAGGTGGTGCAAGTGTCAGCGATTGGGTATGCTGGCAAACCGATTTCTGTGATGCGTTTATAAACATCATCAAGATGACCGAAGGCGCGGCGGAAGCTATACCCAGTCCTGATCATTTTAAAAATTCCTTGACAGTCTCAACCAGCTTTTCGATTTTCTTGAAAAGCTCAAATTCTATCTCAATAGTGGACCAACGGAATTTACATTTCTGGCATTGTCTCCGGCGTATCCCGGTTGGCGTCGTATCCACAACAGTGCTAGGTGTCCCATCGCCACAAAACCTGCAAGTTTTCGCATCGCTCCTCTTCATAGATCACCCCGTTTGAATAACTCAATGCACACCCGCGTCAAAGCGTCCACATCCGGTCGAGCGCGGTGGTGATCCTTGAATGGCTCGTTGAACAGATATTCATGAAGAGGCTGGAGGCCGAGCCGAAAACCTTTGATGTGGAGTGTAGCTTCCACCGTACAAATCTGACGAGGCCATTTGAAATCTTTTACAGCGCAACGCTCTAATTCAAAATTTATCATCTCATGATCAAACGACATATTGTGAGCGATGACGACTGACGCCATGTTGATATGTTCAGCGATCTTGTCAATGACATTCGCAATCGGCGGAGCGTTGGCCAGCAACTCATTTGTGATGCCGGTGATCCGGGTTGTTGTCGCATTGATCTGGATTGGAGGCTTGATCAATGTCTCGTATTCATGGATCGTCTCGCCGGTCGCGAGGTCCACATGCCGCCCGAAATACTCAATCATGTGCGGCTGCTTATCCAGCTTTATTGAATGATTTGAGATCAGATCAGTTGTTTCAGTATCGATAATGAGAGCCTGCATGTCACACCCGGTGCTTCTCATTGGTCGCGTCATGCTTATCGATTTCCGCGAGAAGGTCTTCAACATTCTGGCTGCACAATCTTAAATCATCAGCAGCAATCCGAAGACAATGAGGGCAAAGTGAAACTCCCGCAAAAGGAGCATCCTCTTTGAGGCTGACAATGGCAACACCTTCCGGTGTCAGCTTGAAGAAGTCTCCTTTTGTTCGAATATGAACGCAATACATTGTAGCTGTAGCCTTGCTGAAATTTTCACGGATATGTTCAACAATGTCCTCCAGCCTCGCTACATCCTCTGGTTTCTTGGGAAGGCAGCTGACTGGTTCATGCGTCTTGTTGTAGTCTTTCGCGTCAAAGCTCATAATGAGGCTCCTTCAAACATTGACGTTTGCTTTGATGCAACGCCGAAGATATTTTTGCTGTTCATTGAGTGTGTTGCCCAGCGAAGATTTAGCCGCCGGCAATCCCATTCTTTTCCGTTGATGTGATCTGGTATGTGATGATCTTCGGAAGGTTGAGGAATTCCGGAACGCAACATGACAACAGTGTGAAGAAAGAGCGTCCGCTGAACGCGCTTCCTGTTTCGTTTTATCTTTCCAGTTTCATGACAAAAGTATCTCTCGCCTTCCGGTTCAATGTCATCTTGAACATTCCGGCGAAGATAACATTTCCTCCGGTTCTTTGAAAATTTTGGTGACCAGCGATGCCGAATAAGGAAATGATAATCTTCCTCATCAACAATGGCAAAAATTCCTGCATTGTCGTCGCCATAAATCCTGAACTCGTGTCGCGAAGGCTCCCAGTTGTTTGGATCGAATGGATCAACATCAGACGGTATCTGTATGGCCCCAGTGAAGGTCTTCACGTTTTGCCCCTTTTGAATGCGTGTCTTTCCCATAACGCGCAAACACAAACTCATCATTGAATGAAGTCAAAATTCCGCTTTCTCCCGCCGCATTGGGCGGGAGATGCCGAGCGCGATAGATGACCTCTCGCCCAATGTCGTTGAGGTCTGGATTGATCATCGTGGTGCCTTCGAAGCGCTGCCAATCTCCGGCTTCGAAAAGTCCGGCACATCCATGACTGGAGTGGTTGTTGTCGTCTTTAGACGCTTGACGTCATACCAACAGGCGAGCTTCGGTTCACCCTTATCGTTCAGTCCGGGAGGCCGCACAGAAGCCTGAATGCAGCCATAGAGGTCGAAGCAGATTGAGTCACAAACACCTTCGGTGCCGGTGACGATGTCCTTGACGTTGTGGCCGAGAAGCTTAAAGCTGGGATGGATCATAGGTGTTCTCCTTGGTTGTTAGCAAAGTACAGCGGCAATTGAAATGTTGAATGATATCATCATTAGATGGCATGTCATAAAATTCAACATACAGCTGGCCATTTTCATATCGATGCAGCCTTCCAATAGATTGGAACTCAGCATTGTACGGTCTGGCATAATCAACACCAATGTGAATTGGTGAGATGATTTTCTTCGGACGGACTGGCATAATGTTTTCAAGCTTGACGATGGCTGGAGCCGCGATCAAGGTTGCCAGTCCTGTGATGAGTGAGCGTCGGCTAAGAGACACTTCTCGCTCCTCCATCGGTGAATGCCACATTCAAAGCATCAGCAATCATCTGTGCAGTCTTTTGATCAAAGCATTCACAAACAGTCGGATACTGGTCACCAAGGAAACCTTTTTCTTCAGGATCAGTCGGCTCAGTATCGACAACAGAAGCATCAAAGCAACATTGATGCTGTGATGCCATCTCAACTTTGTATCTCATCGACGTTTCCCCTTCCGAAGATTATGCTTCCGCGCTTCCAGACCTTCAAGCGTTACCTCTTCAAGCATGGCGGAATAAACCATCATGTCGTGAGATGAATCAACATGACCGCCACGCGAAAACATATTCGCGTAGCGAGTGATCTTGACAGCTGTCAGGAGCATGAGATGAAAACGGTTGAAATCATCTTCTGTCTTGAGAGTAATACCCTCCGGGAACATGCCACGCATAACCGTCCCGAAGTTCTTGTAGTTCTGGCCATAGAGCGCGTTGCGCTCCCGGAAGGTTTCTGCGCCTTCATCGAGATGATCTGCGGCCGTCTTGGCTAGCTTCTTGCTCATGCTGCGAGCGCTCCAGCATTGTCGGTGCGAATGAAGTCAGCCAGTTCGGGCGAGAGCCGTGTCAATGCAGTTTCCGGCGCTCCGATACGCTCCCGGAGAGCTTCTGCTGCCGGCCAGACCTCCAAGATGTCTTCGAAATAACGGCTGTCCCAAATCAACGCGCGATAAGCCTGCTTCTTTGTCTCAACAGCCTTCTCGAAAATCAACTTGTTGCGAGCGTATTCCAACACCAATTCAGCAGTGTCTGCATCATAGGGATAGACGCGGCTCTTGCAGCTTCCGGTGCAAGGAACAAGTGGTGCTTCTTCTTCGGTGATGAATTCGAAACCAATGACAACATCGCTGCTCCCATTATCAACGCGAGCGCCTTTGATGCATTGATCATTCCGCGCCACACTGTACTTGTCGAGAAGCTTCATGTCACTTGGCGGATATTTCGCCTCCACAACTGACCGGACGGCGATGCAAGCCGCATTGTAGCTCGCGATCATTGCCATGTGTTCTTCCTCACACTTCACATTCTCTTCCGCGAAGGTGATAAGAGTGCGGCGATGATATTGATTCAAACGCTTCTTAGCCATTGTTGTAACTCCTTCCCTTGATTTGAAGGGCTGTGACGCCAGCCTTCTGAAATGCGTCACAAACCTCTGGATGATCATCAATGATAAACAAAACGCTTTCAGAAATTTCGCTCCCAAACCGGCGTTCGGCAAGCTCAATTTTCAACTGTGCACTTGGGCGATATTCATCGTCCGGACGCATCAGCAAGTCATCAAAGAGATGCCAGATGTTTGCTTTCTTCAAGCGCTCCTCGGAAATGGTCCGCCATTTCTCCGGCCTGGCCGTCAAGCCAATGATGTTATATCCGGCATAATGCATTGCCTCCAAAAGCTCAACAGCATCGAGAGCCATTTCATCTTCTGCTGAAGAGGCGTGATAAGCATCCCACCGGCCAGTGTGCATCGCCTCCGGAATCATGTGATCCCGGCGCGATGCGTCCATAAGCGTGTGGTCCAGATCGAACAACACCACATTTCGTTTCTTCATTGCAGTGTCGCCGCTGCCGGCGCTTCCTCGATGATGATTTCAGAGCCATTACGATCCACAACAATATCATCTTCATGGATGAAGACATCCGCGCCGACGCGCTCGCTCACCTGATTGAACTTGTCCCGGACAGACGCAGCGAGGTCCACGCCGCATTCGATTGCTGCCGCCGCGACCGTGCAAAAGAATGCTGTTGAAGCATTTTGAAGCTCGCGAGCTTGAGTAGCGAGTGAGGCTTGCAAGCTATCAGCAATGTCCGGTCGCTCCTGCTGAACAGATGCCAGACCATCGAGCTTGTTGGTGGCGTCCATCATCTTTCCGAGAGGAATGATGCAAGCAGAAAAAATCTCGCTCTTTGTCCGGGTGATCGGATGGCCGGCAGCAATGCTATCAGCCACCATCTGCTTTTGAATATTGGCGAATGTATTGAAGCTGTTGACAGCCACAATTTCATCCTTGACATTCCAGTTGAACAAAAGCGGCATCTTGATACGATGCAGCGTTAGATCGTGATAAACGATGATATCTGAGAACTCTTTGGAAAGCTCCGGCAGCGCTTCTTCAAGCGACATATCATCACGCCGGACCTTCTTCAAAAGATTGGCTGTCTCACCAACCTCGCCAAGAATGGCATTGATCCATTCTTGAACTGTCCAGTCTGATCCATCCGGCTGCGAATGTGCTGGTTCACCTTTTGGGTTTTTGAATTGCGGAAGCCGAATGATGTTGGCTTTCCGAAGGGTCGCAAAAGAAAGGTCTGACATTGTCTTCTCCTGATTAATAATCTCAACAGTGAGATTGACTTTTGAATTAATGATCATGCAATCGCCCGCAACTGGTCAATGAACTTGATCAGCTTCGTCTTGCCTTCCTGCGGCAGATCGCTCGCCAGAATTTCGTCATAGAACTCCTGCGACACTGTGTCAAAGTCCCGATCAATGAAAAGACCAATCCAAGGATGAACCGCGCGAACGGCCTCCTTCATTGCTTCCAAGACATCGCGATACTCGCCCTGCGTCCGTGGAGAGGAGCGCTTGCGTGCCATCTCCACAAAGGTTCGCATGTTCATCTTCGCAACGATGTTGGTCTTAATATTCGTCGGAAGAATTCCGCGCGCATCCTCGATGGCTGCACCGTCCTTGATCAAACGCCTGTAGGCGCCAGCGATCACAGACATGACATTATGGTAGAGAAAATTCCGTGCCGCAACTGGGTCACCGGCTGCTTTTCCGCAGGCATCTTCATCACCCATGACAGGCCCAATCGTTGGACCTGCGAGATAGTCCCAACCCGGACCTTCCGAGACATCGAGCACACGCATTGTCTGTTGCGCATAGCTCGCTGTCCGTGTCCGGACGAACTGATGGGTGAAAGCTCGCGTGACACCTTCGATCATGAAGGTGTAGTCAACAAATTCCCAAGATGAGGGAATTGTGTTGGCCATATATTCAAGCTCCTTCGTCTTCTTCTCTGCCGGCCACACAGCAACCTCATCGAGGAGGCTGGGTGACATTTCGAGGCGTGTATTTTTTGTGAACAAAAGAATGTTCACAGCATAGTCTGGATCGGGCGAGCCTTTTCCGGTATGATCAATCAGAGTTACCTTCATGTTACTTTCCTGTTGCTGGTGCTGGTGCGGTTGGGATATGACGGCCTGCTTCAAGGATCGGCAGACCGGCCTCTGTTGGAACATAGATCACAGTTGGTGCCCGGCCACCGCCTTCAAGGTTCTGTATCCATAGATACCGGAGATATGACTCATTGTCCTTCAAGCTGTCGCCAATGATCTTGTTGGCCTTTGCGACACCTTCGGCACGTTTCACTTCCACGTCCGCGAGCTTTCCGGCTGCTGCGAGCTTTCCATCTGCCTCGCGGACCTGAACCTGCTTCTCGTATTCCGCCTTCGCCAGCGATGCTTCGCCCGAGAGCCGGGACTGATAGACATTGTATTGCGGACAACCCCAAAGGCCTGCGCCGCCGATGATCACTGCGAACAGCGATAGCGCTGCCCCAAAACCAAAACCTGCTGATGCTTCACCCATTTCTTTTAGCTCCTGTTTGCCAAAACATTTTCACTTCAATTCCTTTGTCTCTCGCGAGACGGATCATTTGCTTTGTGCCTTTGTTCTCCTCGAATTCTCTAGGAAAAGCCATGACCAATTGCGGACGGCCATGGATCAACATTTGAAGATTGCGCATATAGCCAGCGAAGCGATTTGGCGAAGACCTCAGCACACCGTCTGGCATCCAATCAGCCTTGTATTCCGTTGAGCATTTCACGCCACGCTCTTTCGCCCATTCCTTCGCGAGCGCGTCCGCGCCTGCAGCTTCGCCTTGAATGATGTACATCTCCTCGATGCGAGCATGATGTGACATTTCCACATCCATCTCCCGGAAGAGAAGAGTTCGATCATCGAAATTTCGCGAGCCGCAAACGAGGATGCGCATCACAAAATCTTCCACCAGAACGGAATGACATTGCTCAAGTTACGCGCTCCTTCGATGGCCTCGCAAAGCTTAACAACCTCTTCAGCCGTCTTCGGCTCATCCGAAACAGTCATGACAACATATCCATTGACGTTCTCTTTGTGGACTTGTGCATCGTGATTGCTGGTGCCTGTCGAAACATAGTGCACCTTCTGCGCTGAAAATGAAACATAAAGCGATTTCATCTCCATCACTTATCTCCTTGTGCTTCTGGATCGAAGCCGAGACGAATAGCATTGCGGCGCTGTAGTGTGCAGAATTTGTATTCTGGCTCTGGATTATTGCCATAAGCCGCTAGGATCGCTTCTTGCCCAGCGCGATAGCCACAGGCATAGGGAAGAGCCTGATTGTCAACGCGCTCGCGCCAGCGGCCATATTGAAATGTGACGAAGGCGATGAAGAGGGAAACAACAGCATAGGTGCCGAATTGAATTCCCTTGATGACCTTTCCATTGTTCATCGCGCAGCCCTCATCGCGTAATTGTCACCAATCCATTTCTCGATGAGACGGACATCATGAATGAGATCATCGAGAAGGAGGCCGGGACGCCATGTCGCGAAGCGTCCGAGAGAGAAGATGCTGTGCTTGTCTGTCGCCCATGCCAGAAAGGTCTTCCGCTCGCGTTCATCGATAGGAAGAACCTTCGCATAGCGCTGCTGGTTGACCTTTATTGAATCACTGAAATACGAAAGACCTCCGAGAATTTCACAGGCGTTCTCGACATGATCCAAAACTGATGTAAAGGCTTCTTTCGTCTTCGGCATGTTTACAGGGAAGGCAAATTCAATGATGAGCTCATCACCAGTGATCGAGAGGCGATTGAATTGAATGCTTGGATCAGGAATATAAAGCGAAACGTAAGCATCAACATCTCTCAATTTGACTGAGACATTAATGCCGGAAATTGACTTGAACTCCGGACGGCCATGAGCAGGTTTGTAATCCAGAATTTCCATCAAAACAGGCATCGGGACAGTCGAAATGATTGGGTGGCCCTTCATGTGGTAATCCCGCTCAATGCGAGGATCAGCCACAGAAGGATCGAAGGAGTAATTGTAGATGATATTGATGTCTTTCGCCATCTGTGCAATCAGGTCCGGAGGCGCGATCCATCGCGTGTCAGAAACGACCTCCGAGACAATCGACCGATCTGACCGCGCCACCCCTCCAGCCTTCTTCGAATAGAGCAGGCTGTCAACAATCGGATTAGCCCAGCGCAAGGTGTCCTTCATCATGTTGACTTTTTTGAAGGGGATACCGAGCACTTCAGCCACCTTGTCAGAGCGGAAGCGAAGCACGGCGCTGTGGTTATTCGGAAGAGAACTTTGCCCCTCAATGACAGTGGCCTTCTTCTTGTGGAGCATATTCGCAGCGAGAAGCCCAGCCATCCCGGCTCCAACAATCGTAACATGCGTCATTTAATTTCCCCAGTTTCTTTCGGTGCGGCGATAACATAATCTAGAAGAGGTTGAAGATCAGCAGCAAGCATGACGTGAAAACTATCTGGCGTTTCCGGATACCAATGAATTGACCAACATTCATTGGTCGCAATTGCCTTCTTCTTTTGCTCCTCGCTGATCCAATCATCATCCTTGTAGCCAAGGTTCTTGATCCAAGCTCGAACTGTCTCATGATGATTTTTATGATCATTGTGCGAGAGATAAAGGCCGCATTTATGTTCCGGGAATTCCATAGTATCATTCCTTCATCACTGTATTCCGGCGCGTCGTGGCGAAGTGATTTGACCAATAACACTTTTCGATGAAAGGATAATCCCTCGCCAACTCGTTAAGCGTCTTGTTTTCATCCTCTCCTTTGAGCGAGAAGAAGTCGAGGAAATCCCCTGTACCAACCGCGCCGCGCTTGAACTGTCCGGCTCCGGTCTTTTGATCACCATGCCAAATCTGCATGGTGACGCGGCCATTACACTCGATGTAGGCGAGGAATTTAGCCATTACTTGTCTCCGGTTGCCGAAGGCTTGGAGTACAAAGCCTTCATGGCCTCAGCCTTGGCGATCTTGCCGGACTGGATACGGGCCATCGCCTCATGATCGAGGTTCGGAAGCGCTGCAATGATGGCTTGCAGATCGCCAATTTCCTCGGACAACACGATGCGGTTATTCCCGTAGCCGTTGCCATGGTCCACATCATAGCCGAACCGCAGGCATTTCATTGCCGCCTTGCCGACTTCGTGACATTCCTCCGAAAGCAGGATCAATAAATCATCGAGCGTTAGCGTTGTCTTGAACGGCTCCGCCACACCGCCCGGTGTCGCGGGCAGCGGTAAAGCACGAAGCAAATTCGCTGCGGTTAGAATGTCGTTGGAGATATTGCCCCATTCGCTCAATGACATTTCGAGCGAAATGCCAGCCAGCCTAGCAACATGCTTTTCTAGCCGGGCCTCGATCCCATCGCGGTGTCCAGCGTCACCGCCCGGTGTCGTCGCTCGCAGGGGGAGGATGGCGGTATCGGCCAAGCCGCGCCAATATTCCTGTTCATCGGTGCGCGCGTAATTCCAGTGGCCTTGTTCGGCCTTCTCGAACATTGCCCGCGCCACTTCCTCGCGAGCCGCTGCCGGGCTGGCGGTGCGGGCGTTCCATGCCCTGACGGCTTCGGTTTCTACGGTCCATCCATAGTTGGTATGGATGCTGCTGCGCCCAATGCATGAACTGTTCTGACATCCAACTCGCCACAGCATGTGTGGAGATGACGGGCCTGATAAAATCGTTTCTGCCAGTCCACCACAAAACGGGCAATCCGCCAGTGCTGTAGTAAGTTGAGATGGTGCATGACGCGCCAAAGCAGCAGCAGCTTCCCGGAGAAGGCGCTTTGTGCGTCCATTTTCGCGGTGCCAACAAGTTGGGTCTTTCTCCCAACTGCGAAGACGCTGAATGAGGAATTCCAAATAATTTTCCGATGATGGGTCAGGTATGGCGCTCATTTCTTCTCCTCAGATGTTTCCGAATTGATAACAATCCATCATCTCTTCATCAGTGACATTTCCGCGATCTGCCATTCTTTCAATCCCAAATTCCTTGCGAGATTGAATCAATTTTTGGGCTTCCATCGAAGCCAATATCGTAGATGCTTGTGTGGATTACGCCATTGCGATAGCCGGAGGTTGCTAGATCGTATCCGCCTGTCTCTTTGTTAACGAGCTTCTTGGCGGCGTGAGGAATGTCATCGATCTGAATTTCTCCGGACCATACCAGAGCGACAAGGCTGTTGCGAACATCATCTCTTAAATGCGGTGTGATTTGATAAACACATCGCTCTATCATCGGCATGGCTTCTTTGTCGAGCCATGACTGAGTGTTGACAATACCGCGAACCTTCGCGAGCGGCGCTGGATTTATGATGTAGGTTCTGCGGTGGCCTTCTGCCTTCGCTTCTTCAACGAGCGTCCGGAAAGATGGGAAGGCTCTCTGATGTGCGTAGAAATTTTCAGCTTGGCATATCTGTTTTCCGGGCAAATAAATCTTGCGGCGCTTCGCACCATCATAACGCTGTCCGCGAACGATTTCTGACACGAGCGCTCCAGAACGCAGCGCTGCAATAATCTTATCCTCCTTGTTCTTCGAAAGACTAGGAGCGCCGGATTGAAGTTTTTGAATGTGACGCTGCCGATGAATTTTGTCGCACTTTCGGCAACAGCTATATTTCCACTTTCCCTTTTTGGATCGAATGCGTGTGTTTTCCGGCGTCATCGCATGGCCGAGTTTGCAATGTGCCATTGTCATTAGTCAGCGCTCGCAATGAACAAACCTAAGTCAATATCGCGCGGCTGAACATTCGTCATGTCGCGCATCGCAAACTCGCGCTCCTCATTGCGCCCTAGGTCATGGCCCTTCATCAGCCATTGCGGTTGAGAATGATACTCGGAGGAGCCGAACCGGACGGAAAGGATTTGGACATGCCGATGAGACGGCTCGCCACGATAATTAACATAGTCAAAATAAAGAATTGGTGGTGGTTCAATACTCATCTCTCTGGCCTCGGTTTCTTGTCATGTGCGACGATGTTGAAATGGCAATAGTAACATTTCCCATCGCCTCTCGCAATCTCCTCCTTGAAAAGGAGATTGCCGCATTTGCATCGCGCTTGACCGTCATTCGGTATCGAGCGCGGTTTGTCTCGCCAAGCTGTCACCGGAAGGAAATTCTGCGTCCGTATTTCTGGAAAGCTTCCTCTTCGCGCATTGCGACCTCTTGATTGGCAGCACGGCGCATATACTCAACATACTCATCATGAGTGATGACACCTTTGTCCATAAGCAATGCCGCAAGACCAAGCATGTCAGCCTTCGACATGTCAATGCCAGTGCGCATGTGCTTCGGCTCAACAGCTGCGCACCGTTCGAAACCATTCATGTCGGTAAGGATTGCACATTGAACGCCATGTGCAGCTTCTTCATAAGACAATCCAAGGTCTTTCATTGTGTCAAGAACTTTTGGCATCACTTCATCTCCAATTCATTCTTCAATACAGCAATATCAGCAATCGCCCGGAAAACATCGGGGTCAAGTTGTGCGACCCTGACAAGCTCTTCAAACGTGAGGTGTTTATGATCAACTAGTTCAGATTTCAGGTAGCGATTTGCCCAAGTCCCAGTCGCAATGTCGAGAATTGCGCGCTTCTCATCTGCGTGGACGCGATAATCATTATATCCGGCATAAGCAACGACCGGACGCGAATTGATTAGATCGCCACCGATGCGAATTAGTAGAGGGGAAATTCCTTCTCCATGCTGATCGATGAAGTTGCGAATAGATTTGAGCTTCGTTTTAATTTCCAGTACCATTTTCGATCCTTTCAAAAGCAACTACATGATAGCCTTCCGGCGCGTGATGAGAGATTTTATCAAATGTATCCCTACATGACAGAGAACGCATGGGTGCTTCGCCCTCAATGGTGATCCATCTTCCATCAGCATTCGGCGCGGCGTTCGGAACAATCTTGATTTTGAATGACATCACTTGCTTCCTTGTGTTGCAAAGTCCGTCCGTCCCGGAGGCTCACGGTCACGCACAGCGACGCATGGGAAATAGGTCGCAATTGGAATGGTCAGAAGATTGCAGGCATGAAGACGAAAAGAATAGTCACCTTGAATGAGATAGATGATCTCAAGTGAAAGAGTGAGCGAAATTGAAAACACCTTCCAACCGAAACCAAACATAACAGGATCGCAACGAAAACGAAGCGTAAGAGCATTCAGCTTCTTGAGAGAAGAGGCTTGAGCGCGATAAAAGAGATACGCAAACATCCCATTGATCAAAGTTCCGGCAGCAATGTAAACAACACTTGTGTTGAATAGGAATTGCTGGATCATCGCGCATGCGAACATAACTGACCCGAGATAGACCCCGAACCAGTCCCAGAAGAAATGATAAAAGGCACTCACGCCGGAGGCGAACGCGTGATCAATATCAGGCAGCTTCATCTGCTTTGACCTTTGCCATAATTGTCTCGCGCTGGCGCAGCATTGCCTCAGCATACTCGTAATTCATGAAGGCCCAAGTGGAGAGGAAGGCAACGCGAGCGCTGTCAGTCCGAAGGTCAGAGCGTCCATGGATTTGAACAACATCGATGGCTTGAATAGGAGAGTGCATCGCGAATTGATCAAGAAGGTCTTGACGGCGCTTATCCTCAATATTCTTTTGCATCGCTTTGAGAGTGTCTTGTGGGGAAGGAATTTCATTCATCGGAAGACCTCAACCTTGACTGACGTTGCGCGCCATCCATTGCGATTGTTGGTGCCATCTTCTTCGTTCTTTTCCTGAACATCAGTGAGAAGCGCCTCATCGAGGTCCGCATAGACAATTGGCCCTTCATAATGATGCACATCAAATCCCTTTTCAGGATGCCAAGCTGAGTAACCCGAACAGCCTGTCTCGGCTCCAGCGAAGCGCTTCTCAAAGTCCATCCGGAGCGCTCGCGCAAGCGCCAATTCGCATGAGATGCCGAGATTGCCAAGCGTGTTCTTGCTCTTCCGGAGCGAGAGGCCGAAGGCTTCCAGAAGTGGCTTGAGGCGATTTGCCATCTCGATGTCTTCGCCAGTGACGGCCTTCATCTTTTCCGAAGGCCGCGCGACCTCGATGAGTTTTTCATTCATAGTGATAGGCTCCTGTCGTCTCAATGCAATGCTTGTTGAACGACTTAATCCCGAGTGGCGTGATACGATAGTACGGCAGGCGGCGGACAGACAGCAATGGCGACTTGTCGCGGAACGTCTCAACATATCCCTTCCAACGCAGCCATCGCATTGACCATCGGAAAGCGAAGCCTGAAAGGTTAATGACTTTTGATTCACAACGAAGTCCATCGAGGCGCTGCCAGCGCTGATGATCATAAAGGACTTGGAGGATGAGCGCAGGATATTTCTTCATTTGCGATACTTCCCGAGCGCGTCGTGCAGCGCTGAGATGTGCTTGCCGATGAAGAATTCCGAACCGTCCAGCGCTCCTTCATCAACAAACCGGATTGCAGCGCCGAGCGTCGGAGAATGATAGGCGAGCGGCGAGCCTTCAAACTTCAAACCATTCGCGATAGCGCCATACATCCCGCGAATGCAGCGATAGGCTCGCTCCAGTTCGGTTTTGTAGTCCGGCTCCGATGGGAAGCTGTTGAGGTGATCGAGGCAAAAGCCGATTGCCTCTGCGCGATACTCGTAATACTTGAGACGCTCATCGCGCGTCTTCACACCGAAGAGATTATCATCGCAAAGCATCTCTTCGGTGGGCCGAAGGCAGCGCTCATATTCTGCTTTCAATTTTTCCAGATTGCTCATTTCTTTGCCCTCGTTTTCAGTGGCTTCTTTTCCTTCGGCTTCTTCATCTTCGCGGCACGACCGGCGTACAGTCCGAGCTTTTCCATGTCCACATCCTCGCCATTCTTCATCCGTTCATTGACGAAGGAGAGAAGAGTTTGGTGATGAACGCCAACATTGCTCTCGAAAGAAATGCCGAACTCCTCAAGCTTGGCTTTGATTTCCCCAGCCGCATTGTCTTGGCCCTTGTCGAAATAGGCTTCAACAGTGTTGCGAATGAGGTTCTCACCGCCAATGGTCCGGACATAATCCAACGCAGCCTCGCGAGCTTCCGCATCCTTCGGAAGAGTGCCGCCGACAAACGGCTTAATCTCGACACCCCATCCAGCCATATCGCCTTCATCAATGGTGAAGGTTGTTGTGCCAAGCGAGGCGAGCGCGTCTGGTAGTTGTTTCGAATTGATTTCATGAAGCTGTGCTTTGAGCTTCGTGAGAAGCTCCATGCCATTATCAATGCGCTGTTCCAAAATGATTGCTTCTCGCACCATGGCCTCAACAGCCTCGCGCGCAATCGCTGGGGGTGTGGTATCACCTAATGCCGCCAGAGTTGCGTCATCAATCTGATTTGAGTTTGGTTTATCGTTCATGTACATGTTCCTTGAAAGACATAGCGATAGAGCGCGATCAGCGAGGCTATTCCGATGCTGAGGACAACAGATGTGCAAGCGAAGAAGAGAGCGCCGCAAAACACCTTGAGTGCCAGTTCGCCTTTGTCGCCTGAGACATTGTTCCCCCTCGATGACGAAAAAGAGGCACCGCCGCGTTTGCCTGATTGGGGTTAAAACGGCAGTGCCTCTTCTCTTCGCTCTCCCAAACCTGAGTTGGATGACCTCTTCCGGAAGACAATCAACCATTGGGAAAAGCGAAAGCCTTACATCCGCTGCGTATCGTCACCGGAGCCGTTCGCATGATCGGCCATGTCATCCTCCTGATAAGAGGAGAAATCGCCCTGCACAAAGCCCTGACGGACCTGCACATAGAAATCCTTCGCGCCTTCCAACAGACGCTTCGAAGGATCGATTTCCAGAATGGTCGGTCCAGCTTCCATCTTCCAGCCGAACCAGTCACCCTGCGCATTGGTCTCATGGGTGGTGGAGATGTTCCAACCGCGCCAATAAACCGGAGCTTGGATTTCACGATCACCGATCACGAGCTTTTCGTTGGTGATCTTCGTCATCCAGTTGCGGGATGCCTTGAATGCTGTCGAGGAAAGTGGAATGAAGGAGCGGCGACCACCTGCGGTGAGATTGAGGCCGAACCACGTTGCGGTCGGAACGATGTAGTTGCCATTCGGCAAAATGTCCCGGCCCTTGTCATCTTTCTGCAACTGCTTCTTGATATCGTCCGGGACTTTCAGTCCATGGTTCGCGACAAGTCCCTTTCCGCTCGCGCGTGGCGCCCATTCGAGATGGACGACAGCGAAATAAACTGGAAGGAAAGTGAAGGTGCCACGGAAAGTATCACTCAGCGCAACGTCACAGAAGTCGCCAGCTTCTGCGCCAGCAATGTATTCAGGCTTCTGTTTGTTCAGCTGAGGCGAAAGAGCTTGGAGGATCGTAATGCGTGGAATGAGAACGTCATTCGCAGTGACGTTTTCGAGGCCAGTTGGAGCACCATCGAACAGCGCTGCATCGTCTGCGCTGAGTGATGTTCCGGTTGTTGTGGTTGGGAGAGATGCGTTCTTGACGGCTGGGAGAACTTCACCGGAAGCTGGCGCTTCCTTCGTAGCTGTTGCTACATCAGTCTTAGCCATTTGGATTGCCTTTCGTCGGTTAGCCAGAGCTTTCATCTGGGCGCTGCGGGCGGTTCCGCATGCCGGCCATCTTCGGTGGTTCGCGGACGAAAGAAAAGAAAAAAGATCGGTCAACCCCTGAACTTTTTTCGATCATGCGAGAAGATTTTTCTTTTTCGACGCGGCGAAAAGAGCGAGTTTCAATCTTTCCTATCCTTCTCTCGCTTCGGGGCCAGTGGGGCAATGCCATCACAAGATGACGCATCATCGCATTTTCGCGGGAGCAAAACGCATGCCTAGAAATCCAATGTCAAGTCACCCAAATGGAGAAACTGTGTCATCCAAAGAGATGAGGCAGAGCGATCTGCTTTTCTGTTCAGTGCTGGGGTGCATTCTCGGTGGCGTCATCTTCGCAATCCTCGCATATTATGTCGGCACGCTCGATGGAATGAACTGGATGAATCACAATTTCAATTGCTCGATAATCAGGGGAAAATAATGACACCGCTCGAATTCGAAGCAGCAGTGAAAGCTGCCATCGCGAAGAAGCCACCGGGGATGGGTGGCCTTGCTGTTCGCGAAATGGTGCAGGCCGCGCTCTTCGCGGCAGAAGAGGTCCGGGAAAAGATTGATGTCAATGTTAAGATTGATGCAAGGAGCGTTAAGAATTTTGACGTCATCAACGATCCAAAAACGCCGGTGATGAAAGAACCAGCGTTGAAGGAAGATGTGCCATTGGTCAATGGAAGACCGGCACGAGTTGGAATGTTCTGCTCTATCGATCCTGTCACTGGGCTCCCATATCCGGTGATCAAATGAGCGACAACGTGAAGCATCCGGAGGCATATCTTCGGTATCTGAACCGCATCGGTGCAACGGTGCTGAATTTCCGCAAGGCGATGGTGAAGGAAACGCGCGGACCATACTACATTGAAAAGTCCATTGTGACGATCCACAAGGATGGCTCGATTAAGTGCACGAAGCCGGAGCACGCGCCGACGAAAGAAGAGGCAGAGGAAATCGCCGCCGCGCTCGCTGAAATCTCTTTCCCTGTCTCGATCAACGCCACTGAGGCGAACGCCAAGGACTTGATCGCCCAATTGATTAAAGATGGGCGCGGAAAGCCAGAAGACTTTTTCTTGTTGCGAACAAGGAAGGACGGCAACAAGATCAAAATGATCCAGCAGCGAGTGGACAACAATGGGGCGAAATATTTTCAGCCCCATTCGCTTTGGTCAGATGGAAAATGGCGAGCACTGGAATGTGATGACAAGCTCCCATTTTGGAAGCCACGCGAAAAGCGCTCCGGCGTCGTGCGGATCATGGTCCATGAAGGCGCGAAGGCAGCAGCGCATTGCGATTGGCTCGTCAACGACCGCTCGCCAGAAGCGAAAGAGGCTCGCGCAAATCATCCTTGGTTCGAAGAGCTTGCGAACTATGAACACTGGGGCCTGATCGGTGGGGCTATGGCTCCGCATCGCGCGGACTATGGCGAGCTTAAGAAAGAAGGAGCCATTGAGGTTGTTTACGTCTGCGACAACGATTGGCCGGGAAGGACGGTGCTGAAAGAATTCTCGCGGTTCTATGAAGCCTCACTCAAGGGGATCATGTTCGATGAACGTTTCAAAGAGAGCTTCGACCTCGCGGACGAAATTCCAGAAGCCTTCTTTAAGGAGCTTCCAACCGGGCGGCGTTATCGCGGACCTCAGCTGCGTGAATTTGTGAAGCCAGCGACCACAGCGACCGAACTAGTGGCCGGAGAGGAAAAGGCCGGCAAGGATGGAAAGAAGAAGGCTGGCAAACCAATTGTGCAGCTGACGCGCTCGTTTCGTGAGGAATGGTATCACACCGTTTCGCCGGAGGTCTTCATTCATGCCGACGAACCTAACAAGCTCCTCAATGCAGCAGAATTCAATTCGCTGGTCCGGCCCTTCTCAGCGGTTGACGATACCGCGCGGCTGGTCCGTGGTGATGCAGCCAATAAGATGTTCAAAATCCATTATCTCCCCGGCGCTCCTTCGGGGATGTACGGCAACGCGCTCCATGGACAATTCTTCAATACCTACTTCCCGCCGAAGATAAAGCCATTGAAAGGTGATGCATCACCCTTCCTCGATTTCATCGCGAAGCTGATCCCCTCCGAGAAGGACCGAAAAGAAGTTTTGCGTTGGTGCGCTACGCTCATCGCGCGACCTGAGATCAAGATGCTTTATGGCCTTCTCATGATCTCAGAGGTTCAAGGCGTCGGGAAGACGACACTTGGGGAAAAGATTTTAGCCCCTCTGGTCGGAATTGAAAATGTCTCGGCTCCGAGCGAGAGCGACATTGTCGAGAGCCAATTCAATTCTTGGATCGCTCACCGCCGTCTCGCTGTGGTGAATGAAATCTACGCTGGAGCGAGCGCAAAAGCCTACAACAAGCTGAAGAGTGTGATCACTGATCGTACAATCACAGTGAACAAGAAACACCAAGCCACTTATGAAATTGAGAACTGGGTGCATGTCTTCGCTTGTTCAAATTCCACCCGCGCACTCCGACTCAGTGCTGATGATCGCCGGTGGCTTGTTCCGAAGGTCACTGAGGTGAAACAGGAGCTTGGTTATTGGGCGAAGCTGAACGACTGGATTGACAATGGTGGCCTTTCAATCATCTTCAATTGGGCGAAAGAGTTTGTGTTAGATAATCACTATGTCATGCCCGGCGAGACTGCGCCGCGAACGGACGCGAAGGATGAGATGGTGGATGAGGGAAAATCGTCCGGCCAGCTAATTGCCAAGGCGCTATTCCTCGGGATGAAGAATATTGCGGCCGCTCGCAATGAGCGATATTTCATCACCGATATGCGCGTGATCGAAGTGATTAAAAACCGGCTCTATGACGGGAGGTCTTCTGACAAGCTGGAGAAGGCTTCGACCATTCGCGCGGTCGCGAAGGAGGTTGGGTTGCATATCGGAACCGCGAAGACACGGAAATACTCGGCTGGTGGCATGCTTGGCCGGATTGTCTCGACCGGGCACGAAGGCTCTCTGTGTAATCCAGGGGAACTCATTGAGAAAGGCTATAAGGAATTTGATATCAATGTCTTAGATGAGATGGACCCGTTTTGAAGTGTTGCGTTCCAAGTTCCATTTTTAGGGTGTTTTCCTCTTTCTGCCTGAAAATGAGAAAATAGAAAAACAAAATTCAAAGAAGAAAGGGAAAACAGGGTCAAAAATGGAACTTGGAACGGAAGGAACTCTCGGGCCGGGAGACAATGGAAGGAGCGAGGTTTATGATGACACCGACTTGGGATGAAAGCTATCTCCGGGCGAGGCTCCGGGCGGAATGGAAGAGCGGACCTTTGGTCTGGGTCGAAGCTGCAGACGGCGGGACCGATGGAGCGGCGGATGTGTTTGTGCCTGTGAAAGGCCAAGGCTTCATTCCTGTTGAATTGAAAAAATGGGAGGTCGATAAGTATGGCAATGTGAAGGTTGAGGCGAGGCCGTCGCAGCGTCGGTTTCATCGGCTTTGTGAAGCGGCGAATATGCCGAGCTTCGTTTTGGTGTTGTTGTCGAATATGAAGGTGGTTTTGTTTCCGGGAAGAGTGATGACGGAAAGCTATGTGCACCTGACTGATGACTACAAGCTGAAGAAGATAATTGGAATGAGAATTGACGATCTGAGCAAGCTAGGAATGCATTTGGCTGGCGGCTTTTGATCTGGGGGCGAAGATGTCGTTGGAATGGAAGGTTGGCGACAAGGTTGGCTTTGTGGACCTTGCGAAGAGAAGGCCTGTTCCGAAACCGGAGCCGGGAAGTGAGACTTGGTTTGTTATGGAGGTCTTCGCCGGTCACGAGGAGTATTTTTTTGAGAAACTGAATGAGGTGATTTATTTTCCCCGGAAAGTAATCTGGCGGAAGGTGAAGCGAGTGAAGAAAGATGGTGTCCGGCTCCGGGAGAAATATGCGATCCCGTTGATTGCTGGGTATGTGTTTTTGAATTCTGATTTGGAGCATCCCGGCGTCCGGTGGATGTTTGAAGACCGGAGACTGATTGGTGTGTTGAGTTTTGCCGGGATACCGCTTCGCATTCCGTCCGGGGAGGTCGCGCGGCTGAAGTTGGCGGAAAGTTCGGGTGATTATGATGAAACCCGGAAAATATTTTCCAGCATAATTGGGACAATTGTTGAAGTGCAAAGTGGTCCTTTTGCTGAGAAATATGTTCATGTTCATAGTTTTCATGATGGGAAATTCCGTGGAACGCTCCTCGGGAGTGATCTGGATGTTCAAATCCCACTTTCCAACCTTGAGAAAATCGGGCATTAATCTGAACCCAGGATGACCGGGAAAGTGATCGCGGCTGAAACAGCGCCGCCCTCCGGCCCAGAGAGGGAAAACCCCTCTTCAAAAAGATCATCATTGCTTTAATTTCAAACAGTTGATGAAAAGATATCAATGGCGGGGACCGGGGGCAAACGCGAAGGCTCTGGCCGTAAGAAGGGCGGCCAAAATAAAAATTTGCTTGAGCCTTTGACGCGCGTTCGCGCGAAAGAGGTTTGGGACACTGGCAATGCGCCGCTCGACATCATGCTTGGCAACATGATGTTCTGGCACTCTCATTCGGAGAATTTGAAGGATCGCATTCTCGCCCTCCTTGATGAGGCTCAAAGTGCGAAGGCTGCTGGTGATGCTGAAGGACCAGACCTCGAAAAGCTCCAGCAGTTGGTCAAGAACCATCTTGAGGCGCGGCTGAACTCGCAAGAGTGTGCGAAGGATGCAGCGCCCTATGTTCATCCACGGTTGTCTTCCATTGCGATCAAGCCGGCAGGCAACACTGATGATGTGATTGTGATTGAGGCGCAGCTGGCTACGCCGGTCCCGAACCTTGAAGAGGATCGATCATACCGTGAAGGGTATGACAATGTGACGCCGCTCCGGCGAGTGATGCCGGGAAAATGAGCGAAGCTGCGGCGAAGCCAAAGCCACAACGCTACCAGATCAAGATGCCTTACCTGTATCCGAAACAGGAAGAGGCGATTTTCTACCCGCGCGACAAGTTCGGTGTCCCGGCTCGTTTCTCGTTTATCGAGGCTTCCACAAAGACCGGCAAGACGGTCGGCTGCATCTTGTGGCTGTTCAAGGAAGCGATGGAAGGCCCACCCGGTAACTATTGGTGGGTGGCTCCGGTGAGTGCGCAGGCGAAGATTGCCTTCACGCGCATGAAGACATACTACAAGGGCCATGTGACGCCTTTGCTTTCGCCAACACCAACACTGACGCTGCCGAATGGCAACATCATTTGGTTCAAGTCTGCGGAAGACCCGGACAACCTCTACGGTGAAGATGTTAATGCTGGCGTGTTCGATGAAGCCAGCCGCGCTCGTGAAGAAGCATGGCATGCCTTCCGCTCGACACTGACTGCGACGCGAGGAACAGCACGTTTCATCGGAAACGTCAAAGGCCGCAAGAATTGGTTTTTCAATCTCTCGCGGAAAGCCGAAGCAGGCGAGCACGGTTATGCCTACTACAAGATCATCGCTTATGATGCTGTTGCGTCCGGTGTGTTGTCTGCGGTTGAAATTGAAGAAGCCAAACGCGACCTCCCGGAAAACGTCTTCAGGGAATTGTATCTCGCAGAGCCGAGTGATGATGGTGGAAATCCATTCGGCATGCAGTACATCGCGGCGGCTGTTGAGCCGCTGAGCACGCTTCCTCCAAAGGTGTGGGGTTGGGACCTTGCGAAGCGTCAAGATTGGACAGTTGGTACAGGGATGGATGAGTTTGGGCGTGTGTGTCGTTTCCACCGCTTTCAAGCTCCTTGGGAAGACACCACTGATCGTATCATTCGTTTTACTGGAAGTGTTCCTGCTCTGGTTGATTCTACTGGCGTTGGCGATCCCATCTTGGAACGACTACAAAAAGTTCCAGGCACACACTTCGAAGGCTACCACTTCACTCAGCAATCAAAACAAAAGCTGATGGAAGGTCTGGCAGTCGCGCTCCAAAAAGGTGAAACGAAATTCCCTGATGGTCCGATCAAGTCGGAAATGGAGAATTTCGAATTCACTTATTCTCGGACTGGGGTGAGCTATTCCGCGCCGGTCGGCTTTCACGATGACTGTGTTTGCTCTCTCGCGCTCGCGCAGCATCACCGCTCGCATATGCCTGCAACATTGAACCTCTCGGCTGCTGTTCTCGCTCGCTCTGCACAGCCTGCCGGTCGAAGGGTATATTGAAAGGAAAAATGATGGGCCTCGGCACAATCATTCTGATCATCTTGGTCATCGCGCTGCTTGGTGGCTTCTCCGGCATCGGCGGTGGACCGTTCTATGGTCGCGGTTATGTCTATGGCGGTGGTGGCATTGGATTGCTTCTCGTCATTGTGCTCATCTTGATCCTGCTCGGCCGCATCTGACGTGTCGAAAAAGAAGATGGCGAAGGCTGCGAAGGAACGCGCGAAGAAGCGTTCCAAAAGCAATGTAGAGCAGCGGCCTGCCGCGCTTGGCCGTCTAATCACAGATGTGGCGCTTGCGCGCTCCAAGATGGTCCCAGAGAAGGCTGCGCCTGCCAATCCGTTCGAACTGTCCCGCGAAAATCTGTTCCCGCCGAATGTCATTCCGAAAGACAAGAAGCACCAGATTGCGATGGATGAGGCGCTTAACGTCTCTACGGCTTGGGCCGGCAGCATCGTCAGCGCGGCATGGAATGAAGGTCTTCAGTTTCTCGGCTATCCCTATTTGGCCGAACTCGCGCAGCGCCCAGAGTATCGCTGCATTGTTGAGATCATCGCGACCGAACTAACGCGCAAGTGGATACGGCTTGAGGCGTCCGGCGATGGTGAAGGCAATGCCGACGACAAGACGGATAAGATCAAGAAGCTGAACGATGCGCTGGACAAGTTCAAGGTCCGCGATGTGTTTCGTCAGTTCGCGATCAATGATGGCTTCTTCGGTCGGTCACACATCTTCATCGATGTGGGCAACGCGAACATCAACAAGAATACAGAAGAGCTAGTCACCCCAATTGGCAATGGCCGCAACGCCATGTCGAAAGCGAAGGTGAAGAAAGGCTCGCTGAAGCGCATCTCGACCATTGAGCCGATCTGGTGCTATCCGACGAACTACAACGCCACTGATCCGACGAAGGCTGATTGGTATTGCCCGGAGCAGTGGTTTGTGATGAATAAGCCAATGCATGCTTCCCGGCTCCTCACAGGCATTGGCCGCCCAGTCCCGGACATCTTGAAGCCTGCGTATGCTTTCGGCGGGTTGTCGCTGTCCCAGATGGCAAAGCCCTATGTTGACAATTGGCTCTCCACGCGCCAAGGCGTCAATGACATCATTTCTGCGTTCAGCGTCTTCGTGCTCGCGACCGATCTGAGCACGCTGCTGCAGAACGATGGTGACATGCTTTTCAAGCGTGCCGATCTGTTCAATAATCTGCGCAACAATCGCGGATTGATGATGATTAATAAGGCGGCTGAAGACTTCAAGAACGTCTCTGCCTCGCTCGCTGGTCTCGATTTGTTGCAGGCCCAAGCTCAAGAGCACATGGCAGCGGTGTCGCGCATCCCGTTGGTGAAGCTTCTCGGCATTCAGCCTGCTGGCCTCAATGCTTCGTCGGATGGCGAAATTCAAGTTTTCTATGATTCAATCGCGGCGTTTCAAGAAGCCTTCTTCCGGGAGCCGTTGACACGTATCATTGACTTCATTCAGTTGAATGAGTTTGGCGAAGTCGATCAGGACATTGTGTTCAAGTTCGAACCGCTCGAAAGCATCAACGAGAAAGAGATTGCCGAGACTGAGAAGATCAAGGCCGAGACAGACAATGCTCGCATTGATGGTGGCGTCATCTCTCAAGAAGAAGCTCGCTCCCGCGTCGCAAATGATCCGCAGAGCGGCTACAACTCGATTGATGTTGATGATGTTCCGGACCTCCTTGAGGAAGAGGAGGAAGGCTTGGAGCCGAAGGGTGGCGCTGCGAAGATCGCGGAAGTTGAAGAAGGCGACCTTCCACGCGGCGCGAATGATGGCTTGGCCACCGATGAACTCTCCGGCGAAATCCAATATGCCTTGGACCTCCCGATCAAAGCTGCTCCATCTCTTCGCACGCGACTGAATGCCCTCATTCCGTTAGCGAAGGCTGCTGGCCTCGCCCAAGATGCTCATAGCTTGGAACTCCGGCTGGCAGACTATTATGACTGCGTTGCTAAAGCCGCTCGAAAGGCTGGCAATCAAACCCAAGTGAAGAATGCTCGTGCGAAAGCGGCGAAGCTCCGCAATTCATAAAGGATCGTCATCATGACTGGCTTGTCAACATACACCGCCCAGAACCTTCTGAACTACATCACCGGGCAGACCGCCGAACCAGTGCTGCCATCTGTTTGGCTCGCGCTGTTCACTGCGTCCGGCTCCGACGATGGCACTGGCTTCACCGAAGTGACTGGCGGCTCTTATGCTCGCCTTCAGGTCGGTGGCAATGCTGCGACGAATGCCACCACCGCGTCCGGCAATGCGATCCTGCATTTCGCAAGCACCCCGGCATGGGTCACTCCGGGCATGACAGCTTACGATGCTACCACGCCAGCATCCATTCCGCTCGGCACCACTGTGTTGTCGGTCACTTCGACCACTGTCACGCTGAGTGCGAATGCGACCGGCGCTGGCGTCGGCTCCGGCGACACTATCAACTTTTCGGCTTTCGGACGCGCGAGCGGCACCGGGCCTTCGCAGATCACCAACACTGCTGCGATCACCTTCCCTGCGGCCACCGCGTCTTGGGGCACCGTTGTTTCGTTCGGTCTGTATGACGCTTCGACGGTCGGCAACCTGCTGCTTTGGGATTGGCTCGGCAACTTCAACTGGTTGCCTTGCACCATCACGTCCGCTTCCCCTGGCGTCTTCACTGCGAAGGCCAACGGGTATGCGAACGGTGATCCGGTTGTGTTCTCGACGGAATATGGTGGCACAGCGCCCACCGGCCTCACGCCGGGCAATACGATCCAGACGGTTGCTGGCGTTTCCGGCGCGGACAACTTCAACGTCAGCGTCAATACGACTTCGACCGGCTCCGGCAACGTCCGGAAGATCACCCAGCAGTCCATTCCGACAGGCGTGACTGCATCGTTCGCTGCCGGCGCTCTCGTTTCGACAGCGGCGTAAATGCCGGGGTATCTCGACTAAGGGTAAGCGCTCAAGATGGGCTTGTTCGCCAACCTAGTCATCATGACATGCGCCTCAGCGCCGGGTACGGGTACCACAATTACCCTGTCCGGCGCTGCGACGGTCGGTGGCGTTCAATTTCTGACGGGAGCGCAGGCCAGCGTTACTCCCGGAGCAGTTTACGATTACGCACTGCTTGATCCGACGAATGGCGGGTGCGAGAACGGAACAATCACTTGGCCTGCGTCAGGCTTGACGCTGACAGGCCGAACGGTTGTCAATTCTTCGAATGGTAATGCAGCAATTAATGCGAGCGCTGATTCGCTGCTTTATCTTTCGCCAATTGCTTCCTCGCTCCTTGCCTTTCCGTCTGGAACGAAGATGTTGTTCCAGCAGTCTTCCGCTCCGACAGGATGGACGAAAGATACGACATTCAACGATGCTGCTTTGCGCGTCGTTAATGGTTCGACATCGAGTGGTGGAACTAATGGCTTCTCGACTGTCAATGCGCAAACTGCTGTTGGCAACACCACTCTTTCGACTGCGCAGATGCCATCGCACGATCATCCGTACACCAAGCCGCAAACTAGTGGCATGGCCTCATCCAATGGCGGTTGTAACTCCTTCCTGGTCGGAGGCGGTACCGCAGCGACGACCGGCGCGAATGGCAGCGGTGCTGCTCACAATCATTCGATAACGATGGACATGAAATATGTGGACATCATTATCGCGACAAGAAACTAGGGGAACAATATGAAAAAATTCACTGTCATCAAAGATGACAACATGACCATCATTGATGGCGTCGCAGTTGACAGTCTCGATTTATCTTCGATCCCGGACAATGTGCATGCGATCCAATGGGATGGCGAAGCTGGATCAGGAGAGATTGAATATCGCTCTTCGCGCTGCTCCCACTGCAACGTCCTCAGCAAAAAGCCGAATGAGATGTTTTCTGACATTTCAACTTACTCTGCCATCATTTCTGAACATGGCATCAAGGTTGAAGAGGCGCTCGCTGAGAAGGCGGCGCTTGAATTGAAGATGAAGGAGGAGGAAGCGGCTCGCGAAGTTGCCCGCAGCGCCCCTCCGGCAGACAATTTGTCCGGCGAAGTGCATGTTGAAGAGTAAAGACCTTCAATCAGGCGACCTTCGCGGCGTGACTTATGAGTTCACTGCGGCCGGTGATGTTCTTCCAATGCATAAGCACGGTGCAAACGATACTCACGTCACATTCTTTCGTCACGGCTCCTTTCGCGTTCATGGACCGAAGATTGGCGCAATGATCTTGAAGGCTGGAGCCTTTGTGGATTGGCCTTCTGACATTGAGCATGAATATGTTGCATTGGAACCGGGTTCAGTGTTGACCAATATTACGAAGGTGATGCATGCTTCCTGATCCAAAGGTCAAATGTCCGGCCACCGGCTTCGCGCGCAGCTGCCGAGAGATTTTGGCTGAATGTGATTGCCCGAAGTGGGTTCACCTTCAAGGAAAAAACCCTCAGACCGGCGCTGACATCGATCAATATGGCTGTGTTGATGGTTTCCTGCCGCATCTCCTCATTGAGAATGCACTGGTTGGCCGGCAGACCGGCGCGGCAGTTGAAACGCTTCGCAATCAGATCGCAGCCGCACAACGCGGCGACCTCGGACTGATGCTGTTGGCCAATCAGTCTGAAGCTCTTCCTCTGCTATCATCCTTGCCTAAGAGCTAATGGGCTGGGGTGCAGTTGGTCAGTATGCAATTGGTCAAGGACCGCTCGCTGTCTCAGGTGGCAGCGCGGTTCTGGCAGCACGCTCGCGGATTGCCGTTAAGACTTCTGCTGGCATGTCGCCAACCACTGCTTTGAAATCGATTGACAATATTGCTGTGAAGGCAAAGGCAGGCGCGACGAATACGACGCCACTTGTTGGTCACACATCCTCGCAATTCAAGGCTCGCCTCGTCAATGCGCCGCAGGCTCGGGTTGGCGGCCGCAGTGAGGCGATGGCGAAGGCGCGAGGATTGATCGCAGGCGCAACGCCGCTCTCCGGCGCGGTGAAAGCTCAAGCGAAGATGCGAGACGGCATGACGCCATTCGCAGCGATGATTGGTCATTCATCAATTCAGGTTAAGACTTCGGATCGTTTCTTTCCATTTTGGGCAGCGCTCGCCCGGACTGCATCACAGATCAAAGCCAAACTCGGCTTCACGCTCGTTCACACGCCTCTTTCCAGTACGACAAAGGTAGAGGCGAAAACGCGAGACGGACTGTTTGGGACAACGTCCCTGGCGGGCATCTCATCGGTTCAAGTGAAAGCTCCGAACGATTTTCGCGGCGTATTCTTTGTGAAGGCTCGCGCGACTATTCAGGCGAAGACTGCAGACACACTGACATTCTTCCGCTTCCTCGCGAGCAATGCAAAAGTTCAAGTGAGCGCGAAAGGCACCTCAACTCGTTTCGCGCTGCTCTATGGAATAGCGAAGACAACAGTTCAATCGACCTTCGACACTCTCCAGCGTGTCAGGCTTTTTGGATTGGCGCGTGTTTCTTCCAATGCCAAGGCTCGCATGCGTCCAGTTGCTTTCATCGAGACGAAGGCAAGCGTTCAGACAAAAGCGAATGCTGGTTTCACTTCGCTGATTGTTCAGGTCTTTGGGTCTGCGCTAGTCGCTGTTAAGGCGAAGCTTCAGCGCAATGGTCTTCTCGATTTGATGGCGTCGGCGTATGTTCAGACCTCGGCATTCTTCAAGCCTTCGCCGGTCGCATTTGTTGAGAGTCATTCAACAGTTCAGGTGAAAAGCTCCCGGAGCTTTATCCAGCCGATCATCTTCATTACTGCTCAAGCGACATCTGCAGCTAAAGCTTCGCTTCGTTTTGCAGGCCGCACCCATCTTTTGGCTCGATCAAAGGCGACAAGCTCGGCTCGCGGAACGATGCGTTCAATTCGGCATATCTTCGGACATGCCACTGTTGCCTTGAAGGCATCGCCTAAGTTCAGTGCCATTGCTGTCATGAGCGCTCGGACCTCGATTGAGGTTAAGGCTCGCTCGGCAATGAACACGGTGACATATCTCTTTGTCGCTGGCCGGTCGAAGGCGATGGTGACATCTCGCGGCGTGGCGCTCGGAACTGTGAAGCTCGCTGCCCGGTCGAAGTTGGCTGTGAAATCAGTTTCGCATTTCTCGCCTCTTATTCAAAAGCTCGCTGGTGCAGCGCTGATCGCTGTGAAGGTGCTTTTCAAGTATGGCGTCACGCCGGTCTCAGCTTGCGCGCATACGAAGGTTGAGAGGGTGTTTTCCTCTTCCGTCAATGATGCTTCTGCATTCGCCACGTCCATTTCTGATGCTTCGGCCTTTTCAGTGATTGCGAAGGCAGAGCGCTGTGAAGGTGAGGAATGAGCTGCTGCTCTGACTATACGCAGAATGATTTGGTTCGGCTTTCGCTCGCTGTGACGCAGCAGAGCGATGGAACACCAATCAGCCCGACAACGCTGACAGCGAAAGTGAAGCTGCCAGATGGATCGATTGATGATCTCACTGCTTCAATCGTTCAAGATGGCATTGGCCTTTACCACGTCGATTTCCTGCCGACGATGGTAGGGGCGTATCTTTATGAATTCATCGGGACCGGCGCAGCACAAATTGCAGCTGTCGGCTCCTTCAATGTCGATCAGGCTACGTTTTGATCCGGAAGAAGCCTAAGACGCTTCGCGCGGTTCGCCCAAGCCTTGGCATCGAGGTCGCGTATCGCCGGAAGCTCGACAAGTTGATTGAAGAGATGCACAATTCAATCATGTATTGGGTCAAAGCTGCTTATAAGTCAAATGAGCCGGAGATTGCGATGGACGCGCTCCCGGCGACCGATTTGCAAGCAGCCGTCCGGAAGCTCGTTCGGCGTTGGCAGCGCAAGTTTAATGAGGCTGCTTATCAATTGGCAGATTGGTTCGCGGACGATGTGAACAACCGATCTGATCAGCAGCTGAAGAAGATTTTGAAGGATGGCGGCGTCAGTGTTCAATTCAAGATGACGCGAGCGCAGCAGGACATTTTGCGCGCAACCATCAATCAGAATGTTTCGTTGATCAAGTCAATTCCGCAACAGTACCTTGGACAGGTCGAAGGCATGGTGATGCGCTCGGTTCAAACCGGACGCGATCTAGGAGACCTTTCAAAAGACCTCCAAAAGCAGTTTGGCGTGACGAAGCGCCGCGCCGCTCTGATTGCGCGGGACCAGAACAACAAGGCGACCTCCGCGCTTCAGCGTGCTCGGCAGATTGAATTAGGCGTCACAGAAGCTGTTTGGGTTCATTCCCATGCCGGAAAGACGCCGCGACCGACACATGTGAAGATGGATGGACAAAAGTTCGATATCAAGAAGGGCATGTGGGACCCAGCAGTGAAAAAGTACATCCTTCCGGGAGAACTTATCAACTGCCGTTGTGTCTCAAAGAGCGTCATTCCTGGCTTCTCATGAAGCAGGCGGTGTTTGATCTACTTCAAACATTGATTGTCGGTGAACAGCCTTTATCGATTTATGAAATTGAAGACATCTCAGGCTATAGCATTTCGACTTTCTATCTTCATAAGCTTGAGATGCGCCGGATGGGTTGGATGATCGGTAATGGTGCAGGATATTCCAACAAGTTTGAAATAACAGAGCTTGGGAAGATCGCCTATGCCATCGAGGCAGGGCGAAAGGTTAAACAACGAGCGGTGATGAACAATGCCAACAGTCTCTCCAGCCCAACATCGATTGATGGAAGCTGCAGCCCACACTCCGGGCGGCTATGGCGGGGTATCGCAGGCAGTCGGCAAGGAGTTTGTGAGCAAGGATGCGAAGCTGTCGGCAGCTGGCATCGTTTACATCACCGGAGACAAGGAAATTCTTCTTCTGAAGCGCTCGGGTGAAGGCGACCACGCAGGCGAATGGGCGCTCCCAGCTGGTAAGGTTGAAGAAGGCGAAGAGCCGATTGACGCGGCGCGGCGCGAAAGCGGCGAAGAGATTGGAATGATCCCAGCTTGGAACATCGGTCTCATTGACCGAACGACAAGCGATGAAGGGGTTGACTTCTCTACCTTCGCCCAGCGCGTCAATAAGTTCGATCCGATGCTGAACAATGAGCACAGCGAGAGCGGATGGTACAAGCTCGATGCGCTCCCGGAGCCGCTTCATCCCGGCGTCAAGAAGCTTTTTGAGAGCAAGAACCCAGCCATGGATGAAAAGCCGACAATCGCACTCGACCGCGCCACTGTCCGTTCAATTGACAAAGACGGTCGGCTGCATGTCGCAGTGACGAATATCTCAAAGGCCAACATCTGTCCATATCTCGGGAAGGAAATTCCCGACTATGAGGCATTGGGTCTTGACCCAAACAAGGTGTACAAGCTCTATCGTGATCCGGAGGAGCTTGCGAAGGCAGTTAAGACCTTCAACAATCTTCCTGTTCTCAATAAGCATGTTCCTGTTTCGACGCTCGATCATCAGCCAGAACATATCATTGGTACCACAGGATCAGAGGCGTCATTTGAATTTCCTTATCTTCGCAACTCGATGTCATTCTGGCGCCAAGACGCCATTGATGATATTCAGGCCGAAGACCGGAAAGAACTGTCCAGCGCGTATCGCTACCGCGCTGATATGACACCCGGAGAACTTGACGGTGTCAAGTTCGATGGCGTCATGCGTGACATCGAAGGCAACCACGTAGCGTTAGTAGAAGAAGGCAGAGCCGGCAGCGATGTCGTTGTTGGTGACGCAAAACCTCAGATGGAGAAGATGATTATGGCAAAATCTGCTCTGCTCACTCGCAAGGCAGCTTTCATGCTTGGGGGTGTTGCGCACTTCCTCGCACCGAAGCTCGCTGCTGATGCGAAGCTCGATTTGTCGCCAGCTTTCGCCGGTGTCACTTCGAAGAACTACAAGACGAAGAAAGCTGGCATCGTCAAGGGCATCGAGAATGCTGTGAAGGGCAAGCTCGCTGCTGATGCGACACCGGAAGGTCTGGCCGAACTCCTCGACGCTTTGGAATGCTCCCCAGTCGCTGAAGGCGGCACAATGGACGCAGAGCCGGAGCCGCAGAAGGACGTGGACGCTGGCGCCAACGACGAAGACGATGATGACGATGACATGTCGATGGATGCTGAGGGCCTTCAGAATTTCCTGAAGGACAAGCTCAGTGACGAAGACATGAAAGCGGCTGATGCTTTCTTCAAGAAGGGTGCCAAAGACAATCCTCCTCCGACTGCCGGCACGCCGGACGTTGGCGGGAAGATCAACGGCAAGGATGCTGAGCCTCCGGTGACGAAGGCGGCAATGGATGCAGCCATCCAGAAGGCGTCGAAGGCTGCGACTGATGCTGCTGTCAAGAACCAGCAGGAAATCCAGAGTGCCATTCGTGATGTTCGTCCCTATGTGGGCGAGCTTGACATTGCTTTCGATAGCGCTGAAGGCGTTTATCGCGAAGCATTCAAGGCTCTGGAGGTTGATGTCACCGATGTGCATCCTTCAGCCTTCAAGACCATTCTGGGAATGCAGACGAAAGCGGGCGACAAGAAGCCTGCTCCGGGTGCATCGCTCGGCATGGATGCTGCCGCTCAGAAAAGCTTCAATGAGCGTCATCCGAACGTCGCTCGCATCGCAACTGTGTAACGGGAGATTTTAACTATGGGAAATGGTTTCCAGACTTCTGTCAGCACGCAGCCTGCTCCGGCAGTTGCGGGCGACTTCGCGAGCGCCAACCCTCGCTTCAGCGTTGATGCTGGACCGGGCGGTTTGGTTGCTGGTGCTGCCGGCCTTCTCATCGGTCGCGCTGCTTGGCTTTCGCCTTCGCAGGTGGATGCCAATGGCGCTCCGGCGATTGCCAACAACTTCGGTTCCGGACCTATCGCCGGTATCGTGCCGCGTGAGCAGCAGGGCTTGATCACTGAGTATCTTCAGGAATCAGGCATGCTTCTTCCGGCTGGTTTCCAGACCACTGTGATGAAGAGCGCTGACATGTGGGTTGTCAATGACGGCACCACTGAAGCTCTCTACGGCATGTTCGCTTATGCTGACTATGCAACCGGCAAGTTCAATTTTGCCGCTGCGTCGGCTCCGAACTCGGCATCTGTGACTGGCGCCATCGCTGCTTCGACAGCATCGGTGACCGGCTCGATCAATGACAACATTCTGACCGTCACTGCGGTCGGCTCTGGCGTCGTTGTACCGGGTGCGACGATTTCTGGCACTGGCATTGCTGCCGGTACCAAAATCGTTTCGCAGCAGTCTGGCACTTCTGGTGGCATCGGCGACTATGTCGTTTCCATCCCGGAGCAGACTGTTGCATCCACTGCCGTCTCGCTGACATATGGAACACTGACTGTTTCGGCAGTCGGCTCCGGCGTGCTCGGCGTTGGCGACACACTCTCCGGCTCCGGCGTCGTTGCCGGCACGACCATTACCGCTCTCGGCACTGGCACTGGCGGGACCGGCACCTACATTGTGGACAACAACACGGTGGTTGCATCCACGACCATTACGGCTGGCACCAATATCCAGACGAAATGGATTGCGCAGTCCAGCGCCTTGCCGGGCGAACTGGTCAAAGTCACATCGGTTCCGAACGGTTAAGGGGGACATAAACTATGCCAAAGTCTGTAACTGAAGCTCGCAACAATTGGGCAATGGATCGTGCCCAATTTGAGGCAGCAGGAGCGTACTTGCTTCCTGAGACCATCTCGTATGTCCCGGATGAGTTCAAGCGCAACTTCGCTCTCGCGATGGATGCTCAGCCTCAGCTGGTGACCAATCCCAACAGCGCCATTCCGGCGTTCCTGACGACCATGGTGGACCCCACCGTGTTCGAAATTCTGTTTGCGCCGAACCGTGCGGCCGAAATTTTCGGTGAAGTCCGCAAGGGCACTTGGCTCGATGACACTGCCATGTTCCCGGTTGTGGAACACACTGGTGAGGTTTCGAGCTATGGCGACCATAACAATAATGGTCGTGCCGGCGCCAACACCAACTGGCCGCAGCGTCAGGCCTATCTCTACCAGACCATCAAGGATTACGGCGAGCGCGAGCTTGAACGTGCCGGTCTGGCTCGCATCAGCTGGGTCACTGAAATCGACCGCGCTGCTGTGACTGTTCTGAACAAGTTCCAGAACCTCACCTATTTCTACGGTGTGGCTGGTCTTCAGAACTACGGCCTGTTCACTGATCCGAACCTCAGTGCTGCTTTGACGCCTTCCACGAAGACGGCTGGTGGCACTGCATGGATCACCAATGGTGTCGTCACTGCCACCGCCAATGAGATTTACACCGACATCCAGTCGCTGTTTTCCAAGTTGGTGGCGCAGAACGCCGGTCTGATCACGCAGGAAAGCAAGCTGACGCTCGCTATGTCTCCGGGATCAGAAGTGGCGTTGACTGCAACCAACACCTTCAACGTCAATGTTTCGGACCTTCTGAAGAAGAATTTCCCGAACATTACGGTGAAGACAGCGGTTCAGTACGGCGCTCGCTCGGCTCAGAACCCGCAGGGCATCGTCGGTGGCAACCTCGTTCAGCTCATTGCTGACGATGTTGAAGGGCAGGACACTGGTTACTGCGCCTTCAATGAGAAGATGCGTGCGCATCCGATCATTCGCCATCTCTCTTCCTTCCAACAGAAGCTCACTGCCGGCACTTGGGGTGCGATCATTCGCATGCCCAGCGCGTTTGCGCAGATGCTCGGAGTGTAATGTATGGCGAAAAAGTCAGGATCGTTTGTTTCCGTTGGTTGCCGCGTCCCGATGGGCCTTGAGCTTCGTTTGTTCAAGGGCTTTGATACGCAGGAGCCAGTCATGGGTGGCGGCACACGTGCCGTCACTGTTTACCGTGAAGTCCCCGGCAAATCAGTCATGCTGAAGGGTTTCGCGACCGCACAAGGCGTTTCGCCCGGTCACCAGATTATCGGCGGCTATGGCCTGACGCACAATGTTGACAAGGAATTCATGGAGGAATGGCTCAAGCAGAACGCTGAATCAGACCTCGTGAAAAATCAGCTTGTCTTCATCCGCGAGACGCCTTCGGAAGCTCGGAAGGAAGCCAATAATCTCCGTGACAACAAGTCAAACATGGAGCGTTTGGACCCCAACAATCTTCCGAAGGGTGTCAAGACTGCCGAAGAAGGTGCTGCCCAGATCGGCAATACCGACAGCGACAGCGATGGCGAAGACGCGGGCGGCGAGGAATAACGATGGGTGCTGTCGTCAATTTCAACTATCAGCAGTGGAAGGCTCGCTATCCCGAATTTTGCGGGGTCAGTGAGCCGACTGCTCAAGCGTATTTTAACGAGGCCCAGATTTATCATCGCAATGATGCTATGGGCCCTGTTCAAAATCCGTCTGTTCAGCTGACGATGTTGAACATGGTGACAGCACATCTCGCTGCCATTTACTCAGGGACCAACGGCCAACCGGCTTCACCGCTTGTTGGCCGTGTCTCTCAGGCTGCAGAAGGATCGGTAAATGTCTCGACTGACATGACAATCGATCCTGGCTCTGAGCAGTGGTGGGCTCAGACGAAATATGGTTTGGCCTATTGGACAGCTGCTGCGCCTTATCGCACAATGCAGTATGTTCCGGGTTTTCCCCGCCCCACCAATCCGTTTTTCTATCGTCGCTGATGGTTACTGTTCGCGGCGGCGATCAATTAGAGAAGCGTTTGCGAGAAATTGCGGACGCTCTCGGGAATAAAGGAGCCGTCAAAGTTGGCTTCTTAGAGAATGCGACATATCCGAATGGAACGCCGGTCGCGATGATCGCTCTCATTCAGGATAGTGGCGCTCCAAATGCAGGAATTCCGCCGCGTCCGTTTTTCCGGAACATGGTTGCTTCGAAAAGTCCAGAATGGCCCAAGGCCATTTATGATTTATTGAAGCAGACAAATTACGATGGCCAACACACACTCGCGTTGATCGGGGAAGCTATCAAAGCGCAGCTTCAGCAATCGATCCGTGATACCAACACACCACCGTTGAAGCCTGCGACCGTCAAGCGCAAGGGATTTGATAAGCCGTTGATCGAGACATCTCACATGATCAATAGTGTGGATTATGAGGTTGTGACAGAATGAACCTTCATGGGATCGCCTCGGGAGCCATTGGCGTGGTAAATCCTTTTGAGGAGATTACCATTCAGCGTTCTGATGGATATGAAACATCACCTTCCGGGAAGCGCACGCCGAAATATGATCTTCCTGTGAATGTCTTGGCTCAAGTTCAAGCTCTGTCGTTTTCTGATTTGACGCAGATCAATGGATTGAACATTCAAGGCGAGCGTCGCGCGGTTTATATAAACGGCCGCAGCGATGCGATCATCAGAGAAGATAAAAAAGGTGGCGACTTGATCACCCGGAAGGATGGGACAAAATGGCTCAATGTCCATGTCCTTGAGTATTGGCCGGATTGGTGCAAGTTTGTCATCACTCGACAAGATGGAGCATGATATGAAACTTCTTCACTTCACCTTCCCGCTTTGCCTCGCGTTTCTGTGTGCGGCTCCAGCGCTCGCTGATCCGGGAATTCAAAAGGTTCCGCTCGGCTATCAACAGATCACATCGACCGACACAGCAGTCAGCTTGACTGTTCCGACTGGTGCGACCTCGGCAGTCATCGAGACTGAAGCGCAAGCTGCGCGCTATCGCGATGATGGTGCGGCTCCGACAACGACAGTTGGCATGCCGCTCGCGGTAGGCGAAAAGCTGGAATATTCCGGAACGCTTTCGAAGGTCCGCATCATTGCCGCCACGACTGGCGCCATCATCAATGTTCTTTACTATCGATGACTGCTTCTATCGGACCAACACAAGCTGACCTCCAGACCGTCCTGCGGGCATTCTTGGTTGGAATTCTTCCGGACGGTGTAGAGATTTTCGAAGGCCAAGACAATCGCGTTCCAGAGCCGAGTGGCAATGACTTCGTTGTCATGACGCCTTTCCGGTTTGATCGTCTTGAGACGAATGTTGATTCATTCGCAGATGTCAAATTTGTTGGATCGATCACCGGCAATACCTTGACAGTTGAATCAATCAGCCTCGGACAGATCAAGGTTGGAACGCCAGTTTTTGGCGTAGGGGTCGCAGACGGAACGATTGTTAAGGCGCTAGGCTCCGGGAACGGTGGTGCTGGAACTTATATCTTGAACAATATCCAAGCGGTCGCGAGCGAAAATCTAGCTGGCGGCGGCAAGACGATGGTTCAGGCAACGATGGTGACAGTTCAGTTGGATGTGCACGGCCCAAATGCATCCGACAATGTTCAGATCATCTCGACTTCATTTCGTGATAGTTATGCAGTCGAAAAGTTTACTGCGATCAATCCAGCTGTCACGCCGCTTTATGCAGACAACCCGCGCCAGCTTCCCTTCGTCAACGCTGAGCAACAGTATGAATATCGCTGGAGCGTTGATGCTGCAATTCAGAATAATCAGACTGTCACCCAAATCCCGCAGCAGTTTGCGGACACACTGGACCTCGACGTGATCAGCGTCGAAGAAGCATACCCGGCTTGAAACGAGGAAAGACATGAGCACAATCCCAGCAAGTGAAATCGTCAATGTAACTCCCGGCGTTCTCTCTGCGGGAGGAAGCTCATTGAACGTCATCGCCTTGATGCTGTCGAACAGCAATCGCGTTCCGGTCGGAACGGTGAAGCCGTTCGCCACCAAGAACGATGTGGCCGATTTCTTCGGCTCTGATTCAGTCGAAGCCAAATTGGCATCGATTTACTTCAAGGGCTACAACAACGCCACTGCCATTCCCGGCTCGCTGTTGTTTGCGCAATACAATCAGTCAGCAGTCAGCGCTTATGAACGTGGCGGCCCAATTGGCGCTTCCGCGACCGTGGCGCAGATCGCGGCGATGTCCGGCGACATCTCCATTAATGTTGATGGTGCTGTCCGGAGCGCTTCGGCTTTGAGCCTTGGTGCGGCAACGAGCTATTCAAATGCAGCCTCGATCATTGAGACGGCGCTGAATGATTCACCGCCCACCAATGCGACATTCACAGGCTCAATCTCCGGCTCAGAATTGACTGTCACAGCGATGGCGAGCGGCGTGATTGCTGTTGGCCAGCAGGTTGTCGGCACCGATGTGACAGCCGGCACTGTCATTGTCGCGCTCGGCACTGGAACGGGAAGCACCGGAACTTATACCGTCAATAATTCGCAGAGCGTTTCCTCTGAGGATATGACGACACAGCCTGCTCCTGTCGTGGTTTCGTATGATTCATTGTCTCAAGCTTTCACCATCGCTTCCTCTTCGACCGGCGCTGTTTCAACGATCCAGAGTGCCACAGGAAGCCTCGCGACCTCGCTGTTGCTGACGTCTGCGACCGGCGCTGTTCTGTCGCAGGGTGCGGCTCCGGCCTCCCCGACGCCATTCATGAATGAGATCATTGACCAGACGCAGAATTGGGTCACCTTCATGACCACATTCGATCCGGATAATGGTTCAGGCAATGCCGTCCGTCTTGCCTTCGCGCAGTGGGTCAATCAGCAGGATGATCAGTACTGCTACGTTGTCGAGGATGATGACGAAGCTCCAACTGTGACTGTTCCGGCAACCTCATCGCTTGGCGTCCTCATTCAGACGCAGGAGCTTGAGGGCACCAACGTCAACTTCAACAATCAGGACTTTGGCACCATCGCTGCCTTTGTTTGCGGCTCGGCTGCGTCCATTGACTTTGCGCGGACGAATGGCCGGACCACATTTGCTGATCTTCAGCAGGATGGTCTTGTTGCATCCGTCACCAATGCGTCTGTTGCCCGCAATCTCGCGGATAATGGATACAATTTCTACGGTGCTTATGCAACACGCAACTCTGACTTCGTCATTTATCGCAATGGCGTTGTCTCAGGCGATTTCCAATGGATGGATAGCTACATCGATCAAATCTGGCTCAACTCGATGTTCCAGCTTGCATTGATGCAACTTCTGACTTCAATCGGTTCGATCCCATACAATCCGGCAGGCTATGCTCTCATCGAGGCAGCGCTGTCTGATTCAATCAACGCCGGTCTAAACTTTGGCGCTTATCGTCCGAATGTGACGCTGTCCTCAACGCAGATCGCAGAGGTCAACCAAGCTGCCGGCGCAGAGGTCGCATCCACCCTTCAAGCTCGCGGCTGGTATCTGCAAATCCTCGATGCTTCCCCGGCAGTCCGGGCGAAACGCGGCTCGCCTCCGATGACATTCTGGTACGTCGATGGTCAGAGCGTCCAGTCCATCTCGCTGAACTCTGTCGCTGTTCAATAAGGAAAACCATAATGTCAATTACCTCCGCAAATGCTGTATATCAGCTGGCCATCGCCAATCTCTTCCCGACGCCGGTTCAGCTTCAAGGTTTTGGCACTGACGATGCCTTCGACACTGATTCACTTGAATCAGCTGAAACGATGATGGGTGTGGATGGAAAGCTCTCGGGCGGTTTCGTCTATGTCCCAACGAAGCAGACGATTACGCTTCAGGCTGACAGTGCTTCCAACTCCATCTTCGACACATGGTGGTCGGCGGCGCAAGGTCAGCAGGACGTTTTCGTTGCCAACGGCCTGATTCTCCTCCCGGCGCTCGGGAAGAAATGGACCTTCACAAAGGGCTTCTTGACGGGATATTCTCCGGTTCCGCCTGCGAAGAAAATTCTTCAGCCGCGCAAGTTCGGCATCACTTGGGAAAGGGTATCGCCAGCGGCGATCTGATCACATGAGAAAAATTCTTGAAGTAAGGGTGGAAGCAACGCCGGAAAACCGGGATAATGGGAAGCTCTTCATTATCACTGAAATGCCGGCATCTCAAGCAGAGCTTTGGGCGCTTCGTGTGTTCCAAGCTCTCGCCAAATCCGGCGTGGACATTGGCGATGTCGATCAAAGCTCTGGGATGGCCGGAATTGCCTTCATGGGAATTAAGGCTCTCGCGGGCATGAATTTCTCTGATGCGCAATTCCTTATGGATGAGATGTTCAAGTGCATCAAGATCGCTCCCAGTTCAGTCGATCATGGTGTGCAGCGTGCACTCATCGAGGAAGACATTGAAGAGGTCAGCACCCGGCTTCTGCTTCGGAGAAAGGTGCTTGAACTACACACGGGTTTTTCTTTTCCCGGCTCAAAATAGACCTTCCATATGAAGCCGGGATTTCGTTAGAACCGTATCGAAATGTTACGCCAATCGTCGGTGCAGTTGTCTCGCTAGGTAAAGCATCTCTCCACGAACTTCAAACAATCTATTCGCTTGAAGATGCTTATGATCTCCTAGAGATAGCCATCATCGATAGCCACAACAAAAAACTTTTGGCGCCCAAGTCGCCATAATGAATGAGGGGAAGAATTGCCAACAGTCATTGACAGCTTCATTGTTGAACTTGGCCTTGATCCGTCGAAGCTCGACAAGGGTCAGAAGGAAGCTGTCAAAAATTTCAAGAAAAATAATGAAGAGTTTGTCAAACAAGGCAAACAGATGGAGGCCCAATCCAAGAGCATGGGTGATGCTCTTGAGTCATTTGGCCGAAAGACGCTTGGCGTTTTCGCATTGTTTGCGGGCGGTCGCGGCGTCAAGGAGCTAGCCCAGTACATTACCGCCGTCGATGTTGCGGCCGGTCGGCTCTCCAAAAATATCAATGTTGGCGTTGGCCAACTCTCGGCATGGTATGGCGTGAACATTCGCGCCGGTGGCAGTGCGGAAGGTGCTGCCCAGTCCTTTGCCAATTTCAACAATCAACTTCAAAATTTCAAGGCGACTGGCGAAGCGGGATTTATCCCGTTCCTTCGTGCATTGGAACAAGGCACAGGTCGCCAAATCCAACTGAACAAGCCGCTGGAAGAAACCTATCTTGACATTGCTGATGCTGTTCACAAGCTCGCTCAGACAGACCGCGCATATGCAGTTTGGGTTGCCAAGCAGATCGTTGGTGATGATGTTCTCGCGACCACCATGGCAGATCGTGGCCGTGGCATCAAGAGCCTGATCGAAGATCAAAAGAAGCTTGGTGAAATCACCGATGAAGATATCAAAGCTTCAAATCAACTCAATGCTGCTTGGGCTGACAGCGAGCGAGCAGCCATTTCATTGGGTCGTTCTATCCTGACATGGATGACCCCGGCGCTGGTCGGCGTTCTTCATGTTGCGCGAGATTTTTTCAAAGGCGCAGCCAATGGCGACTTTGTGGAGAATTCCATCCGGACCTCCGGCGCATCCATTGGCATGTCTCCGGAAGAGATTGAAAGTGAGATCGCCAAATATAGGGCGAGCCGCGCCGCCAAGAAGGCTTCTTCCAATGCTCCTGTGACTGGCACAGCCTTCGGAAATTCCGGCGAGAAAGAAGCTTTCATCCGGGCGACAGCTGCAAAATTTGGCATTAATCCCAACACTGCGATGCAGGTGGCCAAATCCGAAGGCTTCAACAGCTTCGTTGGTGACCGGGGAACCTCTTTCGGTGCATTCCAGCTTCACTACGGTGGCCGCGCGGGCGGGAGCCTTGCAGCGAGGGGCCTAGGAGATGCGTTCACAAAAGACACAGGACTGGATGCCTCAGACCCAAAAAACGAGCGGGCGGCCATAGAATATGCCCTCCGGTATGCTTCGAAGCACGGTTGGGGCGAGTGGTACGGCGCTCGCCGGGTCGGGGTGGGCCGGTTCGAAGGAATTGGGCCTTCTTTGGCGTCCGGGGGCGGCGGCGGAACCCATAACACTGATGTCCGGATTGATACAATCAATATCCAGACCTCCGCCACCGACGCGAGCGGCATCGCGAAGGACATCCAGCCGGAACTGAAACGAGCAACAATGGCCGCCAACGCTAACTACGGGCAGCAGTGATGCCAAACGTCCCGAACCTTCCCGGCGTCCCGCTCCTTTCGAGCTATTCGCCACTCGCGGCAGTGGCGATGGTTTTGAACGATGCCATCAATCTTCTTTCTGGATCGCTGACGCCGCAGTGGGGCCTTTTCAAGAACGGTGCTCCAATCGTCCTTTGTGATTCAGTCAATGCATTTGACTATCGCAATTCGTCGGTGGTGTCTGACTATCCGCAGGAAGATGGAAGCTTCACTAGCTATGACAAGGTCCAGACGCCATTTGATGTCCGGCTCCGGTTTGTCACTGGCGGTTCGGTTTCTGCCCGAGAGGCTATGCTGGCTTCAATCCTCACAATTGCTCAGGACACGCAGCTTTATGATGCAGTGACGCCGGAACAGGTCTATGTGAATTGCAACGTGGTTCATGTTGCTTATCGCCGGACCAATGCAAATGGGAATGGCCTTCTGGTCATTGATGTTGGCCTTCAAGAAATTCGTGTCACTGCTGAAGCAGCTTTTGTGGATAACCCTTCGCCCGCAACTAGCTCAACCGGCTCCGGCTCAACCTCTTCTGGATCACCAGCGGTTGCGACGGCTCCGGTGGCTCCGATTACAGCGCCACAAAATCCTGCCGCAACCTCTCCTGTCAATGAGGGAACGGTGCAGCCGACTGCCCCGACGCAGCAAGAAACGAGTTATGTTGATCAAATGACAAACGCATTGGCATTTTGATATGCAGATCGTTCCGCTTCAGCCAGTCCCGGCGCAAATCTTGAACATTCAGTTGGACATTCAAGATGTCACGCTGAATGTGTATCAAAAAAATTATGGTTTGTTCATTGACGTTTACCTCAATAACGTCTTGATCATCGCCGGGCAGATTTGCCAGAACTTGAACCCGATCATTCGCGGTGATTACATCGGGTTCATTGGCAATCTTGGCTTCATCGATCTGCAGTCTGATCCCAATGGGATTGGAAATGATCCAATTTATACTGGCCTCGGATCACGTTATGTCTTGGCTTATCTTGAAGCATCGGACCTCGCATAATGGCTTTCATTCAGCGAAAGCTAAATGTGACATTCAAGCTCGCTTCCGGCTCCTTTGATGAAGGCGGCAATCAGGCCACCTTTAAGGGTCTTCGCATCTCTTCGAAGATCACGAAGGCTGGCGGGCGCTCGATGAGCATGGCTGAATTGTCGATCTATGGTTTGACTGATTCAGTTACCAACAAGCTTTCAACGCTTGGCATGAAGGTTCAATTCGTTCAGCGCAACACCATTACGATTGAGGCCGGGACTGATTCAGGTGGGTTTTCGACCGTCTTCCAAGGCAATGTCACAAACGCCTATGCGGATCGTCAGAACCCACCGGCCAATCCTTTTCGTATCACAGCCCATGCAGGACTTTATGAGGCTGTGAATACTTCAAAGGCTTCTTCCTATAACGGAAGCACAGACGTGGCAACTGTCATGTCTAACCTCGCGTCGCAGGCAGGCCTTCAGTTTGAAAACAATGATGTTAAGGTCCAGCTGTCTGATCCTTACTTCTACGGATCAGCACGCAATCAAATTTATGAATGTGCAGCTGCGGCCGGCATCAATGCGATCATTGATAATGGCAAGCTCGCGATCTGGAATAAGAACGGCGCTCGGAAAGGGCAAATCCCGTTGATCTCAAAAGAGACAGGATTGGTGACGGCTCCGGCCTTCACAGCGCAAGGAATTGGCTTCAAGACCATCTTCAATCCTGGAATTGAATTCGGCAAGAAGATACAGATGCAAAGCTCAATTCAAACTGCCAATGGAATTTGGGCTGTGTATCTTCTCGACTATGAACTTGATTCAAATGTCCCAAAAGGAAACTGGTTCTGTCAAGTGAGCGCGACAAATCCTAATTTTGCTCCTGCGATTGGTAGATGATGGCTGACGACCTCGCCGCTGGTCAGCAAGACCCTTCTTCCACATCGTCGGAATACAACACCTTTGAGTTCATGGTGCAGCAAATTCTTGGCCGTGTTTCGACCATGAAGCTGGTCAAGGTTATCAGTGTCACTTCGACAGGAACGCTCGCGGCAGTCGGATTTGTTGATGTGCAGCCGATGGTGAACATGCGGGACGGCAATAATCAGTCCACTGAGCATGGCATCATTCACAATGTTCCATTCACCCGAATTCAAGGCGGCAAGAATGCCGTCATTCTTGATCCTCAAAAGGATGACATTGGATGGATGGCGTGTGCTGATCGCGACATTTCGTCTGTGAAGAAGAATAAGGCAATTTCAAATCCCGGCTCCTATCGCATGCTCAATATCGCGGATGGAGTTTATATGGGTGGGCTTCTCAATGGTGTCCCGGAGAACTATCTCCAGTTCACTAATGATGACAAGATCGTTTTGTTTTCGAAGCAGGATTTGACTGTCAAATCCAATACGAAGATTGTCTTGGAAGCGCCGACTGTTGAAATTGACGGAAACATCGTTGTCAGTGGAACATGGTCGCCTAAGACAGGAAACCAGATCAACTTTGGTAGCAACACACTCGTCAGCGCCGATCTGCATTGCGGCTCTCTTGTCTTTACAACACACAAGCATGGCGGCGTAACAACTGGCGGCGGCTCTACAGGAGGCCCAGTTTGAAAACTCTCCTTCTCGCTATTGACACTTGGGATTTGGTTCTTGACGCCTCCGGTAATATTGCGGTGGCGAGTGATCCTTATTCTCAGTCGCAGGACGCTGCGAGCGCCGCGCGTGTCTTTCAAGGTGAGGTCTGGTATGACACAACGCAAGGAATTCCTTATTGGTCTGAAATTCTCGGCCAGCTTCCTCCTATTTCGTTGATCAAGACCCTTATCTCAAACGCGGCATTGACTGTTCCCGGCGTGACAGCTGCAGTCACATTTATCACTTCGTTTTTGAACCGCCGCGTTACAGGACAACTTCAAATCACCAATTCGAATGGTGATTCAATTGTGGTGAACTTCTGATGACAACAAACGTCCCCAAGCCAGTATTCGGGCCTGCCGGTTTTGAATCACCGACGCAAGCTGTCATTCTCGCTGGCATCATGGCTGATATGGTTGCAGCCTTCGGCGGAAATCTTAACACATCTCTCTCAACACCACAAGGACAGATGGCTTCAAGTGAAGCAGCAATTGTCGGAAACGCGAACGACACATTTGTCTATTACACCAATCAGACAAATCCAGATTTCGCTCAAGGCCGAATGCAAGATGCAATTGGAGCGATCTATTTTCTTCAGCGTCTTCCGGCGCAGGCAACTGTCATTCAGGTCAATTGCATCGGCCTCTCCGGCGTTGTCATCGCTGCTGGCACAGCACAGGTTATTGATGACGCAGGCAACATCTACATCTGCAATGAGACAGGAACGATCCCAAGCACAGGGAATATCACTCTTCCATTTTCCAATCAGACGGTTGGTCCAATTGATGTTCCAGACAGCGTTACTCCTTTCCGTGTCATTCCGGGATGGGATAGCACAATTGTCATTTCCGGCGTTGTTGGGAATGATGTTGAAGGCCGCGCAGCTTTCGAGACGCGCCGGAGGCAAAGTGTCGCACGAAATTCTTTGGGATCGCTCCCGGCAGTTCGCGGTGAGGTCTTGAATGTCCCTGGCGTTTTGGATGCATATGTCACAGAGAACACGCTGACAACTCCCAACGTAATTGGCGGCGTCACGCTCGCGCCGAAATCAATCTATGTCGCTGTCACTGGCGGCAATGCTGACGACATTGCGAAAGCGATCTGGCGCAAGAAAGCTCCGGGATGTGGATACAACGGCAACACCACGATTGTCGTTCAGGATACCAACTCGGGATACAATCCTCCTTTCCCGTCATATGATGTGAGCTTTGAAATCCCGGCCGCATTGCAAATTCTCTTTGCAGTTCGGATCGCGAATTCAACGTTGGTTCCTTCAAATGCGACGCAGCTGATTCAGCAAGCTATCCTGACAGCCTTCGCAGGCAACGATGGAGGTCCGCGAGCTTCAATTGGCAACACCATCTTCGCTTCTCGTTTCTATGCTCCGATTGCATCGCTAGGTTCTTGGGCGCAAATCATTTCGGTGCTGATTGGATCAGATAACTCTCCGGAGGTTGCTTTCACTGGATCAATTGCCGGAACTGTTCTGACTGTGTCAGCTGTATCTGCCGGCGTTCTCGCTGTCGGCCAGACCATTAGCGATGACGTTGCTGGTGTCGCGCCGGGCACTCGTATTGTCTCCCTTGGCACTGGCACTGGCGGGACTGGAACTTATAATGTTTCAATCAGCCAGACTGTTGCATCGGAGGCGATGATTGGTGCGCTTCCAGCTGATACAGAGGTCTTGGTGAACATCGATCAAGCTCCTGTCCTTGACGTCAATAACATCTTGGTGACAGTGGTATGACCGGGCCTCTTTATCCGCCTCCTCCGGAAGCTGGAAGCAATGCCATTGGCCAATTCATCATTGGCGTTTCCCCCATTGGGACGATTGAGCCATTTGATTTTTGGTCAACCATCATCAGTCAATATGCAAATTCAGATGTGTTGACTACTCTGATTGGGAATTTCAATGACTATCTCGACCAGACTGCCAACATGGAAAACTTTTTTGACTTCATCTGGAATGTCAATACAGCGCAGGGGTATGGCCTCGACATCTGGGGCAAGATTGTTGATGTGTCGCGCGTTCTCCGGATTGTCGGTGACACGCGTTATCTCGGATTTGAGCAAGCTCTCCCGGATAGCGACCCATTCAATCAGTCTTCATTCTTCGCTGGCGCAACGCTGACATCGAACTTTTCATTGTCTGATGCTGCTTATCGCGCGTTGATTTTCGCGAAGGCGCTGTTCAACATAACAGATGGGTCAATCCCAAGCATCAATCAAATCCTTCTTAATCTTTTCCCGAACCGGGGAAACTGCTATGTCATTGACAATCTTGATATGTCGATGATTTATAAGTTCAACTTCATTCTGACGCCGGTTGAATTGGCGATTGTGCAACAGTCCGGAGCACTTCCCAAACCAACTGGCGTTTCGTTCACAATCGAACAGCTGATATGAGGCCGCAATGCTGAACTCACAACTCCCAACTCGCTTTCCAATCCCGTTTGGAAATGGCGCAGGCGGCAGCTTCATTCGTCCTATCCCGGTGCCATCGCAGCAAACAATTGATCCGGGTGCGGCCTCGCTCACAGATGGCTTCCCTCCTGATACGTTCATTCCTGTCAGCGCCGGTGGCGAGCCTCCGAATGGTGCTGACTTCAATGGCATCTTGAATCAGAGCACTGCATGGAACCGCTGGCAAGCAGTCGGCGGCATGGTGCCTTATAATGCCGCATTCGCTTCCGCGATTGGCGGTTATCCTATGGGATCGCTCTTGCGGTCAAGCGTCATCATTGATGATTTTTGGCTTTCAATGGTTGACAACAATTTGACCGATCCAGACAGCGCGAGCGCCACAAACTGGATTTCATATGGTCGAGGTCCGGGGGATTTGATTGTTGATCCTTCACCGCTTCTTCGACAGACTGCGCTTCGTGCCAATGGGTTGACAATTGGCAGCGCTTCATCTGGAGCTTCCGCGCTCGCGAGCGCAACTGCCATTCTGCTTTACCGCAATCTTTGGCTGAGCTATCCCAACACTGTGTGCCCAGTGACAGGCGGTCGCGGCGCCAATCCGGATGCAGACTTTGCAGCCAACAAGCCGATCCAGTTGCCAGCTTGGCAAGGTTCCGGTATTGTCGCATGCGACACAATGGGCGGTGGCGCAACAACGCTTCTCGCGAATGTCCCTGTGATCGTCGGAAATCCGAATACCCCTGGCTCTCTCTTGGGTGAGAATTTCCACGCCTTGAACTCGAATGAGAATGGACCACACATCCATGGGATCACTGATCCAGGTCACACCAATGAAATGATCCTTCGCTTCCGGCGTTACAGCTTGGATAATGCTGTGGCGAATGCCCTCACCGTTGCAGCGCTTGGCCCAACTGATGGCGCTGTTGATGCTGGCCCAACTCAGTCCGCTTTCACTGGTGTGACAGTCAATAGCTCAGGTTTCGGAACGCCGCACAATAACGTTGAACGCTCGATCACAACCAATCTGTGGTTGAAGCTCTAAGGGGAACAAGATGACACATAAGGTTCTGGCTTCGAAAATTCAAGGCCGTGATTTCCAGAAGGATGTTGCGAGCTATCTTCATGAATTGACTGAATGGAAGCGTCACGAAACGCTTGTCAAGTCAGATGATGCAAGGATCGCAAAGGGTGAAAAAATCGATCCTTTGCAGCGTCGGCGCTCCTTCCCGATGCCGTCAGCTCATCCGGATGTTGTCGCATCCATAAGCGCAGATGGCAAGATCGATTATGAGATTGTTGATGATTCACCTTCTGCAACTGAAATCCTTAGGCAGAAGAAAGATAAGCTTCTGTCTCAGGTCATGAATGCCGAGAAGGAAGCATCATATTCTCTCCTCCATCCGGCAAAGCGCCGCCTTCATGAAATTCGGAAGCGTGAAATTTTAATGTTGGAAGCGCCAAATTCGAAAGCCAAAAAGGAGCTTGATGAGCGGCAGGAAATTGATGCTCGGCTCCAGCGCATTGATCGTATTGCCGCGCAAGCTCTTCATGACATCGAAGACTTGACAACAAAGAATATCGACAAGTGGCTGATGCCATCTTTTGAGGTTTGATCAATGAAGCAGATCATTCGCAGTCTTCTTGTTGCAGCAGCGCTTCTCTTCCCGGCGCTCGCCTTCGCACAATCCTCCCCCGGCCTTGTTACAGGGCAAGTTCCGACAGCAGCGCAGTGGAATTCATATTTCGCTGCAAAACAAGACGCGCTCGGCTATGTCCCGTTGAATACCAATGGCGGGCAAATGTTGGGTCCGCTCGCGTTGGCTCCATCAACATCGATTTCCTCAAGCCTTAACCTTCCCCAAGGTGCGGCTCCGGGTGTCCCAAATAATGGTGACATCTGGATGACAAGCTCAGGCTTGTTTGTTCACTTCAATGATCAGACAGTTGGTCCGCTTGTTTCGTCCTCAACAGCCGGGTGTGCGCTCTTCAGTTCTACTGCTTCCGGTTGCGTTGCTTCTCCGGGAGCGCCGACTGGCCGAATTCTTTCTGACAATGGCAGCTGGATCAATCCGACATCAGGTGGCACTGTCACTTCTGTTGGCTTCACTGCCGGCACAGGCCTGTCTCTTTCAGGATCAACATCGCCAATTGTTGGTAGCGGAAGCTTCAATTATTCCTTCGCCCCAATCGCCGCCGATAGTCTTTGGCTTAATGGAACAGGCGCAAGTGCAGTTCCTTCTGCCACGGCAGTTCCAAACTGTTCCATTCTTTCCTATAGCACAACATCTCACAGCTTCACGTGCGGCAATCCCGGCGTGACAAGTGTGACAGCCGGGACCGGCCTTCTCGGAGGGAACATCATTGGCGTTGGAACAATCGATGCTGACATTGCATCAGTTTCGAATTTTCTCAATGCCACTTCCAACAAAATACTCGATGCTCAAAATGTCTGGGTGGCGGCCCAGACAGTCACGACGAATTGCGGATGCACTGGCTTCTCGGGAACGCCAGTTATTTCAGTTGCAACTCCCGGAGTGGTTAACTGGACCTCGCATGGATTGGTCGCTAACACTCCTGTTGTATTCAGCGGTGGAACTCTTCCGACAGGAATCACTGCCGGAACAGTCTATTATGTCGTTGGATCATCGATCACCACCAATTCTTTCTCTGTCTCTTCCACGCCGGACGGCTCTGCAATCAATACCTCTGGGACTTCGACCGGAACACAAACTGTTCAGTCTCATGTGTTGATTGATTTTGCGGCCGGGGTGAATTTCAAGGTGCAATTTGTTTCTGGTCTTCCTTCAGTCTTTGGCTCGCCAATTCACGCGACGAAGCAGGGACAGTCCGGAATCATTTATGCGCTCCAGCCACCCAGCGGCACATCTGTGACGCCTTCGTTTGATCCGGCTTGGAAATTCTCGAACGGTTCTGTTCCGCAATTCTCGAATGTGGTGGGAAGAAAAGATTGGTTCGGGTATGTCACTGAAAGCAATTCCAGTATCGCGACCAATGTTAATGTCCCAGCAGTCAATGTGAATTTCTGAACATGAAAAAGCTCGCTCTACTCTTTGTTGCTTTCTTCGCATTCATCTCTCCGGCATTCGCACAGTTTGCCGGGACGAATGCGATTGGGGCGATTGCATCTTCGCAGCAACCAACCTGCACCTTCGGTGGGAATGATAGTTTCACAAAAGCTCTCCTCCACATGGACGGTGCTAATGGGGGAACGTCATTCGTTGATGATGCTGCCGGCGCGACAGCTGCTTGGGTTTCTCCAAACGGCTCAACGACAACGACTTCAACATTCAAGTTCGGAACAGCATCCTATCAAGGCACCACAACATCTTGGATTGTTTCAAATCAGTCAGCAGTTTATGCTGCTGGGAATTCAGACTTCACAGTTGATTTTTGGATCAGGGGAAATCCTGCCACCACTTCAACATTGCAGTACATCGTTGGGTTTGGTGATCCGAACCAAAGCACAAGCTCGGCTTGGTACATTTATTACGATACCTCGAAAAACCTGAGAGCCAATTTTCAGAACACAGGATTTTCAAACTACCAAAACATCGCCAATGTCCCGAACATCTTCGATGGGAATTGGCATTATGTCGCCTATGTGAGGGCTTCGACAATCGCCAAGGTTTACATTGACGGAAATGCGATTGGGAGTGCTGTCGCGACCTCCGGGACAATGAATTACCAAGGCACATACCAAATGATGATCGGCGTTAATCCAACATCAGGCGGTATGTTTGGGAATAACAAATTCCCCGGAAACATCGATGAGTTCCATTACACATTTAAGGCTCTATACACTTCAAACTTTGTCCCACCAACTCTTCCTTGGTGCAATTGAGGATCGCATGTCAGTAAACATCACCCAATTGAAAGCTCGGAACGCGCAGCGCTGGGCAAATATGAAGCTGGACAAGAAGCGTCTCAAGAGCTTCCAAAGCACAGCTGAAAGGTTATGCGCGCCGGAAGCGAAGGCGCGTTATCAGAACATTTCAAAGGGAACAGAACGCCTCCTCTTGGGCGTTTCGATTTCTGTTCCATGGTCTGTGATAGCTGTCATTCATGAGCGCGAGGCTGGTGGACCTCCGCATTGGGACAAGCAACTTGGGCAGGGCGATCCACTCTCCCGCGCCTCCATTCACGATCCAAAAGGACGCGGGCCATTCTTCAATCACCCTGATGATCCTCCGGGACAGGATGCATTCTATCGCGGCGCTCTCGATGCACTCACAGACTGTCATCCATTCGCTGCGAAATGGCAGGACTGGTCCATTGGCGGTGCGCTCACGCTGCTTGAGGAATACAATGGCCTCGGGTATGCAATGATGGGGGTGCCTTCGGCTTATGTCTGGAGCGGAACAGATCAATACAAATCTGGCAAGTACATTCGTGATCGCGTTTACCGGAAGAATGTCGTTGATGTTCAGAACGGTTGCGCGCCAATTCTTTACTGCATGATGCAGATCGATCCATCAATTGTTTTCACAGCGCTGGTTCCAGCGGTCGCCTGAAAGGACTGAAAGATGTCTTCAACACCTTGGCTTATTCTTCTCGCGCTTGCCATTGTTGGCTTTGCGTATTTCGAATATCAAGCCATCAAGAACAACAAATACAAAACTCTCTCAGCTGTGGTCTATGGCATCGGCGCTAAGTTTCCGCTCGCGATCTGGCTCTGCGGCGTCTTCGCTGGCGGCCTCGCTGTTCACTTTTTCTGGCACTGGTGTCCGCCCGGTTCGGTGTCAGAAGGCTTGCTCTCGCCACTGGGGCCAATCGGGCTTTCTTCACTTCACTGAAATCTATCACAACAGGGGATGAAAATGGATACCAATCCGAATATCTGGACAATGCTTGGGCCTTGGCTCGCGAAGTTCGCGAAGCAGGGTCTGCAGGTTCTGGGCGCTTATCTCGCGGCCAACGGTTTCATCACTTCCGGCGCGGGCACCGAAGCCTTCGTGGGCGCGGGCATGACCCTCGCCGGGTTATTCTGGGACTGGTGGTCCACGAACGGCCATATTCAGGCTGAAGCGCTGTTGAAGAAGCTCACTGCAACCCGGAAGGCATCGGACGCCATTACGGTCGCGAAAGCCATGCCTCCGGCCTCCGTAACCGGCGCGGCGGCGGTCGCGAAGGCCGAAACCGGGGTATCTGGCACTCCGGCGTCCGGAGGGGTGGCTGGATCGGTCGGGAAAGCCCTTTTGCTGGCCCTAGGAGTGGGTTTTCTGTGGTTCGCGGTCGCGCCGCACGCCTTCGCTCAGGCTCGGACCTTGAAGCTTCCTATTGACCCCTTGAGGCTCAACGGAACTCCCCTGACCGGGAATGCTTCGAATGATCTGAAGGCCCTTTGGGCTAAGATCGGTGCGGCCTCGCTCGCGGACCTCCAGTACGCCTCGGCCATGGCTGGAGCAGCCGGAACGCCAGCCGCGAAGGTCCGGAAGCAGTGTTGGGACGGCCTGATCACCATGAATGAGCAGATCAATGGGAACTCACTCAAGAACCCGGACGGCTCGGCCATGGTCCGGCCTGACCCGCATCTGTTGAGTGATGTGGAAAGCCTCGCGGAAATTGTGGACAATCTCTCGACGCAAGGGCAGCTGTTTTCGGCCTGCTCCGGCGCGGCAGAGATGGCGAAAATGAGTGCGCTGCAGTTTGTCACTCAGGCCATTGCCGGCCTCGCGACCTTCTCGACGCTTCCCGTTATTCCTTGAAATCGTCTTCGTGCTCCGGCAGGGTTTCCCCTCGCCGGAGCCTCGAACAACGGAGACAAATCATGCAAAAATATTCACTTCGTGAGTTGACGATCATTCTCGTCATTCACCTTGAGAAGAGACTATTTGAATTCGCCATGACATGCATCATGCTTGGCGAAGGCATCTTTCTCTACTTCAATGCCGCTTCGATCCGCGAGAGTGCTTTCCGTTACACCCTCGACATGCTTTCAGAAGCAACATTCATGTATCTGTTTTTTCTTTTTGGCCTGGCAAGATTGATAGCAATCATTCTCAATGGTCACTGGATGCCATGGGGCGCTATTTTCCGAATGGGAGGAGCTTTCATCGGAGCTTTGATATGGGCACAATGGTGTGCGGCGTTGTTGGTGTTGAAATCGAAGACTGGCTTGCCGCCTTCACCGGGTGTCGTAACGTACTGCGTTCTTGCACTCTTTGAAGTTGTCTCGATGTACCGGGCTTACTTAGGGGCGACGAAAGAAAATGCCAGAGAGAAACGGAACAATAGATGCGCTCAATTGGCTTTGGGAAAAAATTAGTCATCTCCCGGATGTCCCGATGCAATCCATTGCTGCTCTTATCCTTGTTGTTATCCTCGCTTTGCCGCTTTGCGTTCGCATCTGGAATAGCTGGAGTGATCTTTTTCGCCGCGATGGTGATGACCGTGAGCGTCGTCATGATCGTGACCGGAGCCGCGAGGATGATTTTGTTTACGACATTCGTAATTCGGAAATCATCCGCCACAACCCTTGGGTCATTTCAGAATTGATCAACATTGATGCTCAAGTTCAGAACATGGTTCATATGATGACAGCGATGCGCGCAGAGCTTTCCGAAGTGAAAGCTATCGCCACCGCCGCTCGTGACAAGTCTGAACTTGTTATCCGGATGATGCGTCGGAAGCCGCCAAAGGCCGAGACAAAACGCTAAGGGTAGCGATAGCATTGCTGCTGTTGCTGCCCTCCTTGGGTGTTTCCTCCCCTTAAACTTAAAGCCCCGGCCTCACCGCTGGGGCTTTTCTTTTGGCGCTCGCTCTGCTGCGTCCAGTTCGATCCAAGCTTGGCCGGCAATTCCTGTGGGATAGTTCTTCGCCACCAGCTTCTTGATCAACGCAATCTCCTCAGCTGTCAAGTTCGGGTGAGCCTCGTGCTGAATTCGGAGCGCGAGGAGCCATCGCTGCGTCTTGTCTTCGCCAGACAATGTCGGCTCATCCGCATAAACCCCCAGCAATGAATTCGTCACGACGCTCCGGAGCGTGATCGGGACTGGCTTGCCATCCTTGTCGTGGAATGGCGATCCATCGATTTGCAAGAGCGGCGTCAGCGTATTGATCTCAACTGCCTGCGCAGGCAGAGAACAAATCGCAATGAATGCTGCGTTGATGATGAATAGCTCCAAGATGATTTTCTTCATCACACTTTCCTTTTTCCGGGACTTGGTTTGCGGTGATAGATTTTGTCGCGTCTCGCGTTGCAATGGACAGCGCAATAAGGCTCGCCCGGTTTCGCCGGATGACCGCAATAGGTGAAATTGTCAGCACCGAAAGGCCAATGGCAGTTATGCGTCGTAAGCTCCATGAACGAAATGTGGAGTGGCGGACGGTTTGGATCAATGACCTCTTTCGGCATTGCCTTTGGCGCAAGGCGCTCGGCAGGAACATTCGCAGTTGACTTCAATGGATTTGTGAAGTTGACTGCGTGCGGATAAGAAGGAGCCTTTAGCTTACGCTTCTTTATCGGCTTGATGACAGAGCCATTGGACTGTCGGCCTTTGAGGCGCTGTCCGAGACGATGCACAACACCAATGACTGCGTTGCGCGTGATCGTTCGATTGTATTTCTCAAAATACATTTCAGTGATCTGAGTGGCGCTGAAAGCAGTCTTTGAAAGGATGAATTCTTTTTCTTCATCGGTGTATTTGTGTCCCAGCCTATTTGACATCTTTTCCCCGAAGGTGTTAAAGGAAAGGCGACACATCCTTCCGGGAAGTGCCGCCTTCTTAGATAACTAGCCGCCGCCCTGATTGGCCTGATCGTCAGGCACCTGCTTCTCGGTGGAAGGATTTTCGGCCATATCCTTGTTCAGGGCGTCCTGCGATGGCTCCTTCGGGTTGACTGTCTTGGCGGAATTGCCATCGTCCTGAAACTTTTCGGTGTCGCTCATATTTCCACTCCTTGTTTTCCCGCTACTGGATTGGAGCGGGGCATTTTTCAGCCGCTTGCTGAAATCATTCACCATCATCATTGATGGCGGAACCTTCGCGATGATCTTCGTGCTCCTCCCGGCGCGACCGCAAGAATTGCGGAACGTCAGCGGATGGGTGACCATCCCCCGGCTGTTCCTCCGGTGCACCGCGCGAAGGAAGGCTCTGGGCTGCGAATTTTTTGCTGTCCCGGATACCATCCAGTATCAGATTAGCTGCCGCCGACATCATGGTTTCGAGCGAAGCGGCATATTTCACATAGCGGTCGAGCGCTCCAATAGCATCTTCGTGCTGTTGCTTGTAGAAATCTCGCTCGGCCTTTGTTTGAGCGATCTGCGCTGCCGCATCCCGCTTCACCCGTTCGATCCCATCTTCCAGATCGTGGTTACGGGCGGTCAGCATATCAACCTGACCCTTCATTGTGTTGTAGTTGTTCGCCGCTTCTTGAAGCGGGTTGTTGTGCTCAATCTCCGGGAGAGGATGAGGCCGCTGCACAACTGCAGTTTGCTGCCTCCTCAAGGGAAGGGGAAGTGACATTTCAAATTCCTTTTCAAGATGTTTGTTTCGTCAGCATTCGATATTCGACGCCGCCGCGTCCACCACCACGCTTTTCGATACGGCGGCGACCATCGTTCTTTTCCAGCTTCTTGCGGATTGATTCCATCGTCACACGGATTGATCCGCGCGCATTGATGGGCCACAAACTGTCGATCATGCCGTATTCAGACTGAACCAACGCGGCTGTCGTCACCCAACCTGTCCGTCCCTTCATGATGTTGAAGAGACGGGTTTCAAGCGGCGACAGCTTTACGTTTGGTTCACTCTTAGGTGCTGTGGAGGCCAAAGTAGTTTTCCTTATTTTCGCGCGTCTTCTCAATTTTGAGCTTCAGCTTCTGAGACTTGATGACGCCGGCAACACCCTTCATGACCATCATGAGAGGCCCTTTGTAATCCTTCCGGGCCTCGCCATAAGTTGCCTTCATCAAAGATGTGATGGACAGCTGTTGGCCGAGATGCTTTTCCATATACTTGAAAAGCTTGTCGCGGTTGGAGCCAGGACGGACAGCCTCGCCATCCTTCTTCTCGCGTGGCGCCTTCGCAGCTTTTGGCGTCTTGGCGGCCTTCGGCTTCTTGGCCTTCGGTTCCTTCTTAAGCGCTCGCTTCTTCGGATTGACGCTGTCCGGAGGATCAATGCCCAAGATTGCTGCTGTTCGCCGGAGCGCCGCAGGGCGATCTGAGAAGCGCTTGACGGTCGGCTTGCCGTCTGTTGCTGCCTTCTCGTTGTAGGCTGCGAGGAGCGCGGCACCGTCCATTTCATTGAGTTGAGCAGTTGTGATTGACATGATTTATGTCTCGCTTTCTGGTTTGGTTGAGTTAATCTGAAGCGCAAAGGAAAGAAAAGAATTTTGTTCAGTCAACTGACGGTTGTATCAGTTCTCCGGACAAAATTCATAATGTCATTGATGGCTGTGTTTGCTGTACTTGAAGGCCAGCTATTGTCGTATTTTTCTCCAGTCATCTCTGCGGCCTCTTCAAATAATGTTTCCCATGTTGCGCCGGGATATGGCCGGAGGCCATACTGCATCATTCGAAGAGCGCCGATGAGTTTGGCGGCTTTGCAGACTGTCGAGCTTCGAATATATTCACTCATTTCTCAGCATTCCTTTCTGCGAATGATAAGGCAACACGAATTGCTGTGATGGCCTTATCTAGTTTCTTCGCCATCTTCCTGTGGAGAGAGCGCTCACGCGATCCCTCCGGACTTTCATCACGCATTGAGGCATGCTCATCGAGCCTTTCGCAAAGCTCATCATCTGCCTTATTTAGCCTCTCGCGCGTGACTTCAAAGGTGTTCATTGTCTTCTCACTTTCTGGAAAGCTTCTCCCGGATCACAAACTCATGACCGCAGGAACGAAGCACTGCATTCATCGATGCAAATTGCGGCCGCTTCGTCGTGCCGCCGAACCAATTTCCGAGAGTGCCGGCAGACACGCCGCTGTCCTCGGAAATCTTCGTGTAGGTCTTCTGGCTCTTTTGAACCACAGTCCGGACCTGATCAATGATTGGGTCCTTGTCGCGAAACACATACGACTTGTAGAGCCGCAGAGGTCCGGTCTTTTTACCTTTAGCCATGCTTTATCCCTTTCGCTTGTTGATCATGAAGAAGACGCCTTTGGCCTTTGGCTTCTTCCTAAGAACTTTCATTGTGACGAGTTTGTTGACGACTTGAGATGTCGTCAATGGCGATTTTCCGAGTGACACCAAGATGGTCTTGACGTCTGGTGACGTCACAATCTGGCCATTCTTGAAGCGCTCGGAAAGCGAAGCTGCGACCATATCAGCTACGCTCCCATCGCTCTTTGCCTCGACGCCACCGCCCTTTCTGGGCTTTGCGTTGACGACAGGCGTGACATCGAGATTGAAGATTTTGAATTTCAGAAGGTCGCGCCGGACCATCCCAACATTCTTGTCCTCAATGAGGAATTCAACTCTGGTGAGGTCTGTCATTGCTTCTCCTTATTGAAGGTAAACGAGGTCATCAAGCTGCCCAATCTTTTCGATGGTCACATCCTTGATGTATTCTCCGTGGTGGTACCGCGCGAAAGCGGCTCGCGCGAGGTCTTCTGTTGGAGCCACACAAAGATAAGGCGGCATCTGGACATTCTCTTCCCAGTGAGAAAAGTCACTGTCCATTCCACCAAATGCTGGTGTTCTATGTGCCTTGCGATCCTTGTATTGGATGCACCAGACAGAATAATCACAGGCTCTCATTTCTTTTCCTCGCTCAATTCGCCGGAAGCGATGCTGTTATATTCAATCATCTTCTTCCGGGTATCATCCACATATTTCTCGAAACCATTCATGACGCTCGGCTCAAGAAATACTTCATGGTCACCCATCATTCCACGCGGCGCTCGGAGCTTGAATTGGAAACCATCATATGACGCGAAGAGCCCATCGCCCAAAAAGATTTCCTGAGTGATGTTCGCGCGAAGAGAGGCGAGACGTTCCTGCTTCTCTTCGCCTGCTTGAGTTGCTGTCTTGTCATTCATGTTAATCCACCCGATAAGTTTTCTTGATGATACCAAGGCGGTCATCGCCTCGGTGGTGATCTTTCACAGGAACAATCCTTTTGATTGTTCCATCTTCATTCCGGAGCTTCCGGAGATGGCCACGAACGTCATGACCTTTCTTACGAGCTTGGGTGATTGCGCGAAGCGCCACCTTCTCGACAGTCTGCCGGGCACCCAACTTCAAATCCAGAATTTTGTGTTCCAGATTGAAGAGAGGTTTCCCATTGAACATCGGCTCCGGCGTGCCTGACCAAACGCTATCTGAAATCGTCCGGGAGATGCCGGACTTTTCCTGCTCCGACGAATTCAGCGCGACAAGGAAGCCAAAGACATGGCGAAGCTCGCCTGCCAACTCTTCCAGCATCATTCGATCTGACTTGGACCATTCGTGATGAGCATTGTCTGTATGATCGTGAATGATCTCAGCACGAAAGCAGTTGGTGTGCGTTCCGAAAGCATAACGATCAACAAAGTTCTTTTCGGTCGCAGTCAGTGTCAATTTCATGTCAGCCTGTGACGTCCAGCACCAAGAGAATTGAGGGCTGATCCATTTTCCATCAATCATACAGTGATATGTCATGATGTGAAGTTGGAGGTCGCGATTTCCTGCAATTCCGGCAGGGCCATGACCAGTTTGGATAAGCCAACCAACCCGGTCGATGATGTCACCGTGGCCGGCAGGATCACCAACAAGTTGAACATCGCCGCGAGAGCGAGTGCGCTTAAGCCTCGCAGAATTGTCGAATTCGATCCATGTGATTGGATATGGCGGGATAGCCATGGTGCAGGCCGCGTCCATGTCCTTCGATACAGCCACAGAAAAATCCGAAATCATCGCGGATGTCTTCTCATTCAAGACAAAGCGCTGCGCCTTCCGGAGCACATCCCGGAGGTCGCGTGGCTTCACCTTGTGCTTAGCCATCTGCACTGAATCGAAGGTTGCAGCCTGCACCTCATCAATGAGGTACTTCATTCCTTCTTCTCCCGTTCTGATTTCTTCAATTGATCGATCCTGCTGTATGCTTTCTCTTCGGAAGAGACAGTGTCAACAGGCGTTCCATTGAGAACGATCTGAAAATCATTCAGAGAGATTTGGTTGATGTGATATCCGCGATAAATGAGTTTCTTCATTTGGCACTCCTGTTTGAATGGCCCAAGATGTAGCTCGGCCTTCTCGCATCGTTCGGTGGACAAACAGCAATGAGCCGCCATCCATCATCGAGAAAACCTTGGAGCTTGTCAGTGCAGCAATCCTCCTCGACGCGGACACGCTCCACCTGCATCAATCCAATGTTGGCAACAGAGATGTTATAGACCGACTGTGCCGGGTTGACAGTTGGCGTCGCAACACCACTGATGCGAGACATGTGGACTTCAACATCTGCGATCTCAGTCCATGCTGTGGCCTCCTCAGCATCAATGATATAATCATTGAAGTAAGGAAACTTGTCAGCATCAAATGTTGAACGATCCTCCGGGAGTAAATCACGAAGCCTCGATTTGACGCCATCCCGGAGCCGCGCGTAATTAGTGTCGCTCAATTCAGAAATCTTCTTTGCGCTGCCATATCCCAGCTTCGCATTGCACAAAAAGCTCATGCTTCCTCCTTCATCTTTTCCTTGGCGCCAGCGATCCGTCCCGAATGTGGCAGCTTGTAGCGCTCCGGATTGATCTTTTCATGGCAAGGCTTTCCGACTGCCGCGCCGCAAAATGGGCAAGCTACGATATAGAACTTGCTTGGCTTGCCAATTTCAAGACCATGGCGCTCGCGATAAGCCTTCGTATCACTCGTCAAAATTGCCTCCATTAATTTCATCGATCATGTCAGTCATGACCTGTTTGTCATGGACCTCTTCCAGCAGCGCCGCGTCCCATTTCTTTTCATCCCGGATGCCTTTGACGGCTCCTTCAATGAGGTTCTGGATCACGCTCGGCTCCAATGCGTCAAGCTCCCAAGACAGATCACCGAACTTACGTTGATAGACTTCAAAGCGAACGTCTGTCACCTTCGCCGGGTTTGGCGGCGGGTTGTACTGCTCGATTTGGTTCATGTTGAGGCCGAGACGGACAACTTGAACCGGCGTGCCAGCAAACATAGAAAGACGCTCCGCATTGTCGCGCGTCATGTCAATCCCGGAAGGATCATGATCACCGAAATGAAAAATGATTGGGCGCTGCCCTTTGTGGACATAACGAGCCATGCGTTGACCGGCACGCCATTGCTCACTTTGGGAAACGTACCCGCGACAAGCGAAGAAATCGACGCGAAGTTTATTGCACATCTGCCCAACGACATCTGAGAGAGCTTCTTTCTCAACCCAGACCTCCGGACGAAAAGCTTGATCTTCCCACAAGTCCTTCCGGTACTTGTCTCTGGCTTCTTCCAAAGCCTTCTCAGGACCAGTGTAAGTGTGAAGGCCCATCAGGTTTCGCGTGCGATCCTCGATGGAGGTCCATGAGATGAGACCGGCGAGACGCCCATCATTGACGAGTGATCCAAGTTGATCATAAGAGCGCTTCGAATTCTCGATCAATCCGCGAGCGACATGCTGGTAATACAACTGACGAAGCGTCAGCGAGTATCCCTGCATCTCGTACTCGTATATGATCTGGTTGGCCTGCTCGATTTTGGCGAGCGTATCCGGACGGAAATTCTTCTCAATATATGCCCGGTAATGGCCGCGATCATTAGACATCAATAGTCCTCCAAACATAGAGCGCAATATCGCGCGAGACGAAATCAGAGCCAAGACGATATTGGAATTCAATGTCCCGACCTTCATTCCAATAAATGTGAAGCCAGAACTGACCGTTCACCATTTTGCGATAAACACTTCCCTCTGATGCCTTCGCGGAAGCTTCAGCCATCTCGAAAGTTTCTTCATCATGTTTCAATGGCGGATTGTTTATCATGTCGATAGCATCACAAGCCATCTTGGCGAGAGATGAATTTGTGAACACTGCAATCCGATTATGCGGCGCAGAAAGAGGTCCGACATAATCAGAACTTTCTGTGTCGCCGCGATAAACAGCCGCGCCGCCAATTTTGGCTTGAACCCATTTTGGTTTTCTCACTTCAACCTCCTCGTTTCACCACGATCCTTCATCTGCTGATCAATCGAGATGTCCTGACCTCGATCATATCCCTGAGCGAAGTAAGATGACGATTGACGAGCTTCACGCGCAGTTGGAGCACGATAGCGATAGGAGCTTCCCCGGCGCTCGCGGGCACGTTCCTTAGCCTTCTCCTTAGCACGTTCTTTCGCTGCTTCCTTCGCAGCCTCTTCCGGGTTTGCAGCTGCCCACTGGGTGTAGGCTTCTTCTGCCGCCTTATCAGCTGCCGCTTGTGCTGCCCGGCGCTCGCTGTCTTCCTTCTCGTATTCAGCATTGCGCTGCTCTTTCCGCGCCCATGCACCTTCCCCATAGAGAAAGTCATAGTTGGCTGCTTCCTCGCTCTTCACCACATCCGCGATTGTCAGCGTTGTGGCGAGCGAAACGCCGGCACGTGCCGCACGTACCCGGTCGGCCTCGGCTTTGTCATGCCTCTTCTTCTCTGCCGCTTTCATCTCGCGGCGCTTGGCATCCAACTTGTACCAGACGGCATCAGCCATTCCCTCGCGATATGCGACAGCTTCACGCGAGAAGAATTGCGAAGCTGACGGGAAACGTTCGCGGCAAAGTCGCTCAATCGTTCCCTGTATATATTCACCCATAACTTTGGTCGCAGTTGTATTGACAACGCGACCAACAAGACGATGTTTGAAAGACCAACTCCTGCCACGATACTTTTCCTTGTTCCTTTCTCTTGTTACAAAGTAGTAACAAAAATTGAGGCGAGCGATCTGACCCCAAAGCTCGCGCTCATACTGATACATCCCGCCACGAATGCGGGCATCCTCGCGCTTCCCGGAGCCAGAATTGCCTTGCTCCAGAACGGTCATATCCAAATTGTAGGCAGTCAGCAATTCCTGCGCCTTTGCGGCCGCAGCAGCAGCTTCATGTTCATTCGGATTTTTCGCAGCCAGATTGAGAAGACGCTGAACCTTCTCAATCACCCGATCCATGTTGATTTGCTCGGCTGTCTTGGCTTCTTCCTCGACTGGCTTCATTCGCTCGCTTCCTCAATTTTTGAAATGAAATCGCCAATGTCGAATTCTTCGATAGCATCTTTGACTTCACTGAGATTGTCGAT
>Ga0310811_10000291_pt1 | contig 70391 bp, 62 predicted proteins | sample YCmetagenome_FD_207642 | JGI IMG/M metagenome (GOLD analysis project Ga0310811, IMG submission 207642) | Soil microbial communities from experimental microcosm in Duke University, North Carolina, United States - YC | ecosystem: Engineered > Artificial ecosystem > Soil microcosm > Unclassified ... | reverse complement strand
TCTCCTTGCCCGCGTTGATCATGTCCGGGTCCTCGTCCCCGTCGAAGGGGTACGGCCCGGTGCCGAGGATGCCGTTCTCGGACTGGAGCACCACGTGCACGCCGTCGGGCACGTGGTTCGGAATCAGGGTAGGCAGTCCGATGCCGAGATTCACATATTGGCCGTCGGAGAGTTCCCGCGCGGCGCGCGCGGCCATCTGGTTGCGGTCGAGCGCCATGTCTCAGATCTCCTCTGCCACGCGCGGACGCACCGTGCGCCGCTCGATCCGCTTCTCGGCCACCGTGGCCTCGACGACCCGGTGCACGTGGACGCCGGGCAGTTGCACGGCGCTCGGCGGGATCTCGCCGGGCTCGACGATGCGTTCGGCCTCCAGCACGCAGATCCGCCCGGCCATCGCGGCGAGCGGGTTGAAGTTCATCGCGGAGCCGTTGAACACGGCGTTGCCGTGCCGGTCCGCGAGCGCGGCGCGCACCAGGGCGAAGTCGGTGGTGATGGCCTGTTCGAGGATGTACTCGCGGCCGTTGAAGGTGCGCACCTCCTTCGCGGGGGACGCGACGGCCACCGAGCCGTCCGCGTTGTACTTCCACGGCAGCCCGCCCTCGGCCACCTGCGTGCCCACGCCGGTCGCGGTGTAGAACGCGGGGATTCCTGATCCGCCCGCGCGCAGCCGCTCGGCGAGCGTGCCCTGCGGGGTCAGCTCCACCTCGAGTTCGCCGTGCAGGTACTGCCGGGCGAACTCCTTGTTCTCGCCGACGTAGCTGCTGGTCATCCGGGAGATCTGGCCGGACTCGAGCAGCAGGCCCAGCCCCCAGCCGTCCACGCCGCAGTTGTTGGACACCACGCGCAGGTCTTGTGGACCGGCTGCGAGGAGTGCGGCGATCAGGGTGGAGGGGATCCCGCACAGTCCGAACCCGCCGACGGCGATCGTGGCGCCGTCCGGGATGTCGGCCACGGCGTCAGCCGCGGCGACCACCTTGTCCATAGGAAATCCGACTTCCTTGTCGATCTTGAGTTCGGTGATGGTCGTTCATCCAGCACTGTAGTCTCGCCCGTCCACCCGGGCCGGTCGGATGTCGCCCGGGTACATGACCACCGGCCGGATTGTGTACGCGGCTCACATGGGTGCGCGCGGCCGCTGTTCCTAGGGTCGGCGGCATCGACTCACCCGTCCTCGGAGAAGCAGGTGTCGCAATGACGCGTCACGTACCGCATCCGCGCCGTTCCCGGCGCACGCTCGTTGGAGTGATCCTCGCCGCGACCGGCCTCGCCGCCGCCGCGTGCGCCTCGCCGACCAGCGCGGCCGCACCGGCCGCCGCGTCCTCAGGGGCTGTTGTGAAGATCGGCGTCATCACCGCGGAGTCAGGGCCGTACGCGCCCTACGGTGCGGAGTATCTGGCCGGGCTCAAGGCGGGCCTGAGCTATCTGAGCCACGGCACCGGTGTGATCGACGGACACAAGGTGCAGCTGATCGTGGACGACGACGCGGACAGCCCCTCGACGGCGGTCAACGACGCGAAGGATCTGGTCGGCCAGGGCGTGACGATGATCGGCGGGTCGGTGGACTCGGCGATCGCGCTGCAGGTGGCGGCGGTGGCCGCGCAGAACAAGGTGCTGGACATCGCGGGTCCGGCGGCCGTGGACCAGCTCGACAACCTCAACCGCTACACGTTCCGCTCCGGCCGCGAGTCGTATCAGGACATCGCGACGGCGGGCACGTTCGTCGGGGATCTGACGGGCAAGAAGGTCGTCGTGCTCGCGCAGGACAGCGAGTTCGGCACGGCGAACGCGACCGGCGTGAAGGCGGTCCTCGGCGCGAAGGGGGCCGCGGTCTCCAGCGTGCTGGTGCCGCTGTCGGCGACGGACTTCACCCCGTTCACCGCGAAGATCCAGGCCGCGAAGCCCGATCTGCTGTTCGTCGCGTGGGCCGGGACGAACGCGAACGCGCTGTGGACGACGCTGAACCAGCAGGGCGTGCTCGACTCCACGAAGGTCGTGACCGGCCTGGCCAACGTCGCGACGTACCCGGCGACCGGACCAGCCGGCTCGAAGATCACGTTCCTCGCGCACTACTTCCCGGGCGCGGGCGGCGGCAACACGTATGAGACCGCGATGACGCAGGCGGTGAAGGCGGCGGGCGGTCAGGTCGACCTGTTCACGCCGGACGGGTTCACCGCGATGCAGATGTTCGCGCACGCCTTCGAGGCCTCGCCGACCGATGTGAACGCGCAGATCAAGGCGCTGGAGGGCTGGTCGTTCCAGGGGGTCGAGGGCGCGTACACCGTGCGCGCCGCGGACCACGCGCTGCTCCAGCCGGAGTTCGAGGCGAAGCTGACCGGCTCCGGCACGACGTGGACGCCGCAGCTGGTCAAGACCGTGGCCGCCGGCCAGATCGCGCCGCCGCTGCCGACGACCCCGGCCTGGACCTCGTGATCGGCGACGACAGGAGCCGGGCCGCCGCCCTCTCGCTGACCGGTCTCGGTTGGCGGGTGGGCGGCCGCACGGTGCTCGACGGCATCGACCTCGACGTCCGGCCGGGCGAGCTGCTGGCCGTGATCGGGCCGAACGGCGCGGGCAAGACCTCGCTGTTCAACCTGATAACGGGGCTGACCCGGCCGAGCGCGGGCCGCGTCGAACTGCACGGCCGCGACGTGACCACACTGCCCGCGCACCGCCGCGTGCGGCACGGCCTCGGCCGCACCTTCCAGACGTCGAGCGTGCTGCCGGGGTTCACCGTCGCCCAGAACGCCGAACTCGCGGCGCAGGCGGCGATCAGCGGCCCCTACGGCAGTCTCAAGCCGTGGAGCCGCATCGGGTCGAAAGCCCGTACCGCGGCCGCCGAAGCGCTCGAACGCACGCGACTGACCGCCGACGCAGCGCGTCCCGCGCGGTCTCTCTCGCACGGCGGGAAACGCAAGCTGGAGCTCGCGATCCTGCTCGCGGGCCAGGCGGAGCGGCCGAGCCAGGTGCTGCTGCTCGACGAGCCGATGGCGGGCATGGCGGTGGAGGAGGTGCCCGAACTGACGGCGCTGATCAAGGAGATCCACGCGTCCGGCGCCACGATCCTCATGGTGGAGCACCACATGGAGGTCGTGCTCGGGCTGGCCGAGCGCATCGCGGTGCTGCACCACGGCGCGCTGCTCGCGTGCGATGTCCCGGCGCTGATCACCGAGAACCCGACCGTGCGCGAGGCCTACCTCGGGGAGCCGCTGTGAGTCTGCTTGAAGTATCGGACGTGCGCGTCTCGCTCGGCGGGAGCGCCATCCTGCACGGCGTCACCTTCGACGTCGCGGACTCGGGTGTCACCGCGCTGCTCGGCCGCAACGGCGTCGGCAAGACCACGACCGCGAAGGCGATCCTCGGTCTGCACGCGTCGTCCGGTTCCATCCGCTTCGACGGCCGCGAACTGATCGGGCTGCCGACGTACGCGATCGCGCGGCTCGGGATCGGCTACGTGCCCGAGGATCGCGGCGTCTTCTCCGCACTGACGGTCGCCGAGAACCTGCGGCTGGCCGAACCGCGTGGCCGGGGCAGTGCCGCGTACGACCGCGTGTACGAGCTCTTCCCCGTTCTCCGGCAACGTGCCACGCAGGCCGCCGGGACCCTCTCCGGCGGTGAGCAGCAGATGCTCGCCATCGGCCGGATCCTGTTGCGGCCCAATCGTCTGCTGGTCGTGGACGAGCCGACCAAGGGCCTCTCGCCGAAGGTCGCCGCCGAGGTCGCGCGGGCGCTGAAGGAGGTGGCGCGGACGGTGCCGATCCTGCTGATCGAGCAGAACCTCGGCGTCGTGCGGACGATGGCCGGGCGCGCGGTCGTGCTCGACACCGGCCGCGTCGCGCATCGCGCCGAGAACACCCGCGACCTGCTCGCCGATCCCGCGCTCACGAACCAGCTCCTCGGCGTCTCCACGGCGAACGGAGTCTCCCCATGACCACCGTGATCCTGCTCACCGCGACCGGCCTCGGCCTGGCCGCGCTCTACTTCCTCGTCGCGTCCGGGCTTTCGCTGATCTTCGGCCTGATGGACGTGCTCAACTTCGCGCACGGAGCGTTCGTCTCGGTCGGCGGCTACGTCGGTTGGACCGTCGCCGACCATCTCTCCGGCACGATCGGCCTGTTCGGCGCACTATTGGCCGGCATCGCGGCGGGCGCGGCGATCGCGGCCGGGACCGAGCTCGCCGTCATCAGGCCGCTGTACGGCCGTCCGCTGGACCAGGTGCTGGCCACGGTCGGCCTCGGGCTGGCGATCCCCGCGCTGCTGCAGGCGATCTGGGGTGCGGACTCGCGCACCTGGCTCGTGCCCGGCTGGCTCGCCGGGACGGTCGACATCGCCGGGGCCCGCGTGCCGAGCGTGCGCTTCCTGCTGATCGGGATCGCCGTCGCGCTGCTCGTCGGCCTGCGGCTGCTGCTCGGCCGTACGCGCGCCGGGCTGATCGTGCGCGCCGGAGTCGAGGACCGCGCGATGGTCACCGCGCTCGGCATCGACGTGCGCCGCGCGAACAGTGCCGTCTTCGCGCTCGGCGGCGCGGCGGCCGGACTCGCGGGCGTGCTCTACGGCCTGTATCAGGGCTCGGTCTCGCCCGGCGACGGCACCTCGCTGCTCATCTTCGCGTTCGTGGTCGTCGTGCTCGGCGGTGCCGGATCCATCACCGGGACCGCGCTCGCCGCCGTGGCCGTCGGGCTGGTCCAGCAGTACGCGGACTACGCGTCGGCCAGCCTCGGCGACGAATCCGTCGTCATCCTGCTCGCGGCGGTCCTGCTGCTGCGCCGCCGCAACCTGCAAGGGAGGCCCGCATGAGCCGCGTCGCAAAACTCTGGCGCACGCACTGGCTCCGCGCCCTGATCGTCTTCGCCCTGCTCTACTTCCTGCCGTATTCGACGCTGTCCATCCCCGGTGTGTTCGACGGACCGCTCGACGCACCCGGCGTGCTGCAACTTCTGGCCGTCTGCCTGGTCTTCGCAGGGCTCGCCATCAGCTACGACCTGCTGTTCGGGCACACCGGCGTCATGTCGTTCGGCCATGGCATCTTCGTGACCGGCGGCATGTACGTGACCACGATCCTGGTCAACCATGCCGGATACGCGCTGCTGCCCTCCGCCGCGATCGCGCTCGTCGTCTCGCTCGCGGCCTCGCTGATCCTCGGCGGCGTCGCGCTACGCGTCGGCGGGATCGGATTCGCGATGGTCACGCTCGCGTTCGGCCAGGCCGTGTCGATCCTCGTCATCTCCGGGTCGCCGCAGCTGACCGGCGGCGAGCAGGGGCAGACGTTGAACGGTTCGGCGGTCCCGGCCGCGCTCGACGGCGTGCGCAACACCGCGAACCTCTACTGGATCGCGCTCGCGTACCTCGTCGTGTGCGCGCTCGCCGTCTGGGGCCTGGCCGCCTCGACGCCCGGACGCGTCATGCGCGCCATCCACGAGAACGAACGCCGCGTCGAGGTGCTCGGCCTGAACCCGTACCTGTTCAAGCTGCTCGCCTTCGCGCTCGCGGCGGTGCTCGCCGCTGGCGGTGGGATTATCTACCTTCTGCTGCTCGGTGGCGCGACGCCGTCGGTCTCCACGTCGAACTTCACGCTCAGCCTGCTGGTCATGGTCGTGCTCGGCGGCGCCGGGCGACGCTGGGGCGCCATCGTCGGCGGCCTCGTCTACGGCTACGCGAGCCAGTCGCTGACCAGGCTCTCCGGCGCGTCGGCGATCTCCGGACTGCCCGGCGTGCTGCGCGGCCCGCTTCAGCAGCCGCTGTTCCTGCTCGGCGCCGCCTTCGTCCTGATCGTGTTCTTCGCCCCGGGCGGTTTGGCGGGGCGCTTCGGGGCGAAGACGATTACTGACGAGTATCGAGGAGGCCTGAGATCGTGACGACGACGTGGCGGGACCACATCGAGACGAGCGTCCCGGTACCCGGCGGCGAGCTGGCCGTGCTGCGCTGGCCCGCCGACGAGCCGTCCGCCGCCGCACGGCCGCCGATCCTGCTCGTGCACGGCATCACCGGCAACGCGCTGGCCTGGGCCGGAGTCGTGGACGCGGTGGCCGGCCGGGCCGAGCTGATCGCCGTCGACCTGCGCGGCCGCGCGGGCTCCCGGGAGATCACCGGTCCGTGGGGCATCGACCGCAACGCCGCCGACCTGATCGCCGTCCTCGACGCGCTGCACCTCGACCAGGTGCTGCTCGTGGGTCACTCGCTCGGAGCATTCGTCGCAGCGGAAGCCGCCGCGACGTCCCCCAAACGGTTCACCCGCTTCGTCGCCGTCGACGGCGGCCTGGGCTTCCCGCTCCCGGACGGCGCCGACCCCGACGCCATCCTCGAAGCCGTCGTCGGCCCGGCCGTGCAGAAGCTGTCGATGACCTTCGCCGACGAAGAGGCCTACCTCGACTTCCACCGCGTGCACCCGGCCTTCGTCGGCAACTGGTCGCCGGAGCTGACCGCGTACCTGGTGCGCGACATCCGGCTGCTGCCGACCGGCCAGGTCGTCAGCTCCTGCCGCGAGGAGGCCATCCGCGCCGACGGCAAGCAGGTCCTGCTCGACGACCACGTGCGCACCAACATCGTCGACTCCGTGGCCTGCGACGTCGACTTCCTCTACGCCGCGCGCGGCCTGCTGAACGAGCCCCAGGCGCTCTACGACCCCGAGCGCCTGGCGCTGGCCGGTCTCGACCGCACCCCTGCGCGCATCGAGTTCGTCCCCGACACGAACCACTACACGATCCTCGCGCCCGGCGTCGGCGCCCAAGCCATCGCGCGGGCGCTGCTGAGGTAGGCGCTACCGGAGCCGGTGCAGCCGCATCGCGAGCTGGAGTTCGAGGGCCCGGTCAGGGGACTGCCACTCCGGGCCCAGCAGCTTGGCGATGCGGTCCAGGCGCTGCGTCACGGTGTTGACGTGGACGTGCAGGCGGTCCTTGGCGCGCATCAGGTTGCCGCCGCAGGCGAAGTAGGCCTCGAGGGTGCGCAGCAGGTCGGTGGAGCGGCGTGCGTCGTAGTCGAGGACGGGCCCGAGGGTGCGCTCGACGAAGCCGGGAACCTGGCCGCCGCCCAGCAGCAGGCCCACGAAGCCCAGGTCGGCGGCGCTGGCGGCGTCGCCGATGCGGCCCAGGGCGAGCAGGGCGCTGAGGCAGTGCGCGGCCTCTCCGAACAGTTGCGCTGGCTTGAGGGGGCCGTGTCCGGGGCCCGCGGCGCCCGCCGTGACGGGGCGCTGAATCGCGGCGTGGAGTTGGTGGACGACGTCGCGCGCGATGGCAGTCGGGTCGGTGCCGGGCAGGAGCAATACGATCGTGCCAGCGCGCTCACCAGCCAAGCCGTGCTTCGTCGCCGCGAGATGCGCTGCCGCCGATACCAGGCGCCTGCGGTCGGCATCCTCGGCCTTCGCCACGACGACCACGTGCGCGGCGTCGAGGTCCGCGTTCAGCCGCCTGGCACGTTCGCGCAACGCGGCGGCATCCGGGTCGGGGCGGTCGGCGGCGTCCAAGAGGTCTGTCAGCAGTTCGCCGCGCACCTGGTACTCGGCGTCGCGGACGGAGCGCTCGGTCAGCAGCCGCAGGGCCGTCACCATCGCCGCGCGCTCAAGAATTCGCTGGTCTGCCGGATCCAGAGTGGCATCGGCGCGGACGGCGAGCATTCCCAGCAACTCCCCGCCTGCCTGCACGGCCGCGATCCACAGGTGCTCCCGCTCGGCGAAGACCGCCTTGCCGGTGCGTCCGGATTCCGCGGTGGCCGCCTCGACATCGGGGCCGTGCACATCCGCGGCAGAGCCCTGCAACACCTGCCCGTGTTCGTCCGTCAGGCAGACCGCGCCGCCGAGGATCTCACTGACGGAGTCCGCCAACTCGCACAGTCCCGCGCCGCGCAGCAGCAGGCTCGTGAGCGCTTCGTGCGCCTCGGCCGCGCGCTCGACGGCCACGCTGTGCTCGCGGATGACGCGGCTCGCCTCGGCCAGTTCCGCGAGCGCCGCCTTCGTTTCAGCGAGCTGATTCGCCGACTCGATGGCGATCGCGGCGTGCGTCGCCAGCGAACTGAGCAGCGCCACCTCGTCGCGCGTGAACGGCCTGACCTTCCGGTCCGACGCGAACAGCACGCCGATCACCTCGCCGCCCGCGAGCAGCGGCACGCCGAGGATCGCGACCAGGCCTTCGTCGTGCACGGCGCTGTCGATCGGCCGCGTGTGCCGGAAGCGGTCGTCGTTGAAGTAGTCCGCCGTCGCGTACGGGGACGCGGTCTGCGCGACGAGACCGCCGAGACCTTCGCCCATCCCGAGGCGCACGCGCTGGAACTCGGCCGAGACCGAACCGGCCGTCACGCGCATGTACGTGTCGCCCGCCTTCACGTCGTGCAGCGAGAGGTACGCGACGTCCGTGCCGAGCAGCTTCCGTGCGCGCAGGACGATGGCGCGCAGCACGTCGTCGAGGTCGCGCAGGCCAGCCAGGTCGCCCGCCGTCTCGAACAGCGCCGCGAGCTCGTTCTCGCGCCGACGCTGGTCCCGGATGGTCGTGCGCACCCGCAGGGCCAGGGCGCGCGCCTGTTCGAGGGCCGCGATCCGCTCCGGGGACGCGCCCGCCTCCCGCGCGAACCGGACCGGCTCGTCGTACTCCACGGTCGGGGCGTCGCGCGCCAGCAGGGAGAGGTAGACGATGTCGTCCACTGCTACTGAGCTGTCCATGCACCGTCCATCGTCAACGAGGCGCCGTTGATGAACGCCGCAGCCGGAGAGCACAAATACAGCACCAAATCCGCGACCTGACCAGGCTCGATCAGCTGCTTGACCGCCGAGCGCGCGAGCAGCACCTGCTCGACGACCTCCTGCTCCGCGATCCCGTGCGCCGCCGCCTGGTCCGCGATCTGCTGCTCGACCAGCGGCGTGCGCACGTAGCCGGGATTCACGCAGTTCGACGTGACGCCGTGCGGGCCGCCCTCGACGGCCGCCACCTTCGACAGCCCTTCGAGCGCGTGCTTCGCGGTCACGTAGCCCGCCTTGAACGCGGACGCGCGCAGGCCGTGCACCGAGGACACGTTCACGATCCGGCCCCACGCCTGCGCGTACATGTGCGGCAGCGCGGCCCGCATCAGGTGGAACGGCGCCTCGACCATGACCGTGAGCATGCGGTGGAAGACGTCCGGCGGGAACTCCTCCAGCGGCCGGATGACCTGGAAGCCCGCGTTGTTGACGATGATGTCGGCGTCCGCGGTCAGCCGGACCGCGTCGCGCGTGTCGGTGAGGTCCACGACGTGCGCCTCGCCGCCGGTCAGCGCGGCCACCTCGAGCGCGCCGGGCTCGTCGAGGTCGAGCACCCGCACCTTCGCCCCCGCCTCGGCCAACGCCGTCGCGCACGCCCGGCCGATGCCGCTCGCCGCCCCCGTCACCACGGCCGTCCGGCCCTGGAGGTCGACGCTATCCACGTTCCTCGTCATGGCTTCGACCGTAAAGGCACGGCCGAGGGTGGCGCATGTGGTGCGGCCACATAGGTCACCGAAAGATCATGTGGCCGGCAGGTACTCGGGCTTGCGCATCCGGACGCCGGACTCGTGCTTGGACCGCGCCGCCATGACCAGCCCGCCCGCCGCCGTCACCGTGGCGACGACCGCCGCGACGGAGATCAGCTGGACCGGATCGTGGTGCGCGACAGTCATGATCACCAGCAGCTCCGCGCCGGTGCCGCCGAGCGCCAGCCAGCCCACGAGCGCGGAGCCGCGCGCCACGGCGTCGAGCTGCGCGAGCTGCACCAGCGACTGCATCGCCCCCGCGTACGCGAAGATCCACGCCACCTTGCTCAGGTCGAAGTCCGAGCCGACCGTGTAGTGCTCGCCGAACGCGAAGTTGATCAGCGGGCCGGCCGAGAGCGCGGAGACGATGATCACGAAGGCGCCGATGGCCACGGACGCCAGCACGCCCACCCGCAACGCCGTCTTGCGCGTCTCCGGCACCGCCAGCCGCGGATACACGAGGATCCCGACGAACTGCGGGCCGAAGTACCCCGCACGCGTGAACAGCGCCCCGGCCTGGTAGCTGCCGAGCGTCGGGCCGCTGTAGTAGTGCGCCGAGAGCAGGCCGTCCAGCAGCGACAGCAGCAGCGCGACGCCCATGCCCCACGAGGCCCTGCGCAGCTCCGTCAGGTAGCCGTCGCCGTGAATCAGGGTTCGCACCGTGACCATGTCGCGCAGCAGGTAGTGGCAGATCGCGCACGCCGGGAACCAGGACAGCGCCACGGCCGCCATCACCAGCGTCGGGTTCTGCACGGTCACGCCGACCGCCACGCCCGCGACCAGCTTCACGCCGTAGACGAGGATGAACAGCAGGGTGAAGTCGCGGAACCGGCTCGATCCCTGCGAGAGCCCGAAGTAGCCGGAGATCACCGAGAACGGCAGCAGCGACACGGCCGTCCACGCCACCTGCGCCGTCGTGATCGCGGGCAGCGCGGCCGCGATCACGGGGGAGAGCGCCACGAACAGCGCCGCCTCGCCCGCCCCGACGACCACCGACCAGCGCAGCAGCGGTCCCGCTATCGCGTGCACTCGATCGGCCGAGACCCCGCCGTCCCGCGCCTTGGCCGTGGCGATCCGGCGCGCGGTCACCGCCTGGAGTGCCGTCGCGGGGATCGAGGCGATGAGAAACAGCGCCAGCAGCGTGCCGATCTGCCCGTAATCGGCCGAACCGAGTCGGTGCGAGAGCGCGAAACTGAAGCCGTAGGACAGCGCGTTGCCCGCCATCATGCCGACGGCGACGGTCGCGCTGTCGGCGAGTAGCTTGCGTGCCATGCGGCCCTTTCTCGCGTCCGTCGCCATGCCGCCGCAGACTCTAGGCGGCGAAGCTGAGGCGAATCCATGCGCCTCACCGGACGTGGGTTGAACTACGCGCCTACTTTACGCGTCACGAAGATCGCCGTACCCGGAACCAGCCCTCCGCGCCGCGCGGACCAGCCGCCGCCCCAGCGATCGCCCAGCTCAGCCGGGTACTCCGGCTCGACCACGTCGTCCACCGCCAGCCCGGCGGCCGTCAGCTCCCTGACGCGGTCGCCGAAGGTGCGGTGGTGCTCGACGTACGTGGCCGCGCCGTCCTCGTCCTGCTCCACGTAGGGCCGCCGGTCGAAGTACGAGTGCCGCACCACCAGGCCCTCGTCGTCCGGCAGGTCGGGCAGCGTCCAGCGGAACGGGTGCGGCACCGAGAACACCCAGCGCCCGCCCGGCCGCAGCACCCGCGCCACCTCGCGCATCACCAGCGCCGAGTCCGACACGAAGGGGACCGCGCCGAAGGCCGAGCAGGCCACGTCGAAGGACGCGTCGGCGAACGGCAGCGCCGCCGCGTCCGCCTGGACCAGCCGCAGCGCCGCGCGCCCCGACTGCTCGTCGATCCGCCCCGAGTGCCGCAGTTGCCGCATCGAGATGTCGAAGCCGACCACCCGCGCGCCCTGATCCGCCAGCCAGCGCGCGCACTGCGCGGCGCCGCAGCCGACCTCCAGCACGTCGAGGCCGGCGACCGGGCCGAGCAGACCCGCCTCGTCCTCGTAGACGCCCTCGGGACACCACAGGAACCGCGCGTCCCCGAGATACTCGCCGTGCTCGGTCTGGTACTCGTCCGCGTTCGCGTCCCACCACGAGCGATTCGCCCGCGCGGTCTCCGGCTGCCCCGAATCCCGCCGCGTGACGAGGTCCACAGACTCGATGTCGTCCCAGTCCGCGGCGGCGTCCGCGGCGGACTGCTCTGCGGTGCCCCTCGACTCAGCGCCCTGCACGCCATATCCTTTCGTGATCCGTGCGCCGGTCCTCGCCGAGTGCACGCCGCTGGCGTGCGCGATTGACCATGGCTGCGAGCAGAGCCTATCCTGGCTTTTGCGCTGCGGAACCCGTGTGGTTTCAGACCGAGGGAACCGCACCGACTTCAGCCGCTGTTCTCGCACCGCTCGACTTGTCAGGACGGAAACAGACAGCCACCCGAGTCAGGCCTCCGCCGCGTGAATACTGCCGATCCCATATTCCGCCCGGAGCCCTTTCCCTCATGACGAGCAGCACCGAGACCCCCCGAACCCCGCAGGTCGCGATCAACGACATCGGTTCGGCGGAGGACTTCCTCGCCGCTATCGACGAGACCATCAAGTACTTCAACGACGGCGACATCGTCGACGGCACCATCGTCAAGGTGGACCGCGACGAGGTCCTGCTCGACATCGGCTACAAGACCGAAGGCGTCATCCCCTCCCGCGAGCTGTCGATCAAGCACGACGTCGACCCGCACGAGGTGGTCTCGGTCGGCGACCACGTCGAGGCTCTCGTCCTCCAGAAGGAGGACAAGGAGGGCCGGCTGATCCTGTCCAAGAAGCGCGCCCAGTACGAGCGCGCCTGGGGCACGATCGAGAAGATCAAGGACGAGGACGGCATCGTCACCGGTACCGTCATCGAGGTCGTCAAGGGCGGCCTCATCATCGACATCGGCCTGCGCGGCTTCCTGCCCGCCTCGCTGGTGGAGATGCGCCGCGTCCGCGATCTGCAGCCGTACGTGGGCAAGGAGCTCGAGGCGAAGATCATCGAGCTGGACAAGAACCGCAACAACGTGGTCCTGTCCCGCCGCGCCTGGCTCGAGCAGACCCAGTCGGAGGTCCGCCAGACCTTCCTCACCACGCTGCTCAAGGGCCAGGTCCGCTCCGGTGTGGTCTCGTCCATCGTCAACTTCGGCGCGTTCGTCGACCTGGGCGGCGTGGACGGCCTCGTGCACGTCTCCGAGCTGTCCTGGAAGCACATCGACCACCCCTCCGAGGTCGTCGAGGTCGGCCAGGAGGTCACGGTCGAGGTGCTGGACGTCGACATGGACCGCGAGCGCGTGTCCCTGTCGCTCAAGGCGACCCAGGAAGACCCGTGGCAGCAGTTCGCCCGCACGCACCAGATCGGCCAGGTCGTGCCCGGCCGGGTCACCAAGCTGGTGCCGTTCGGCGCGTTCGTCCGGGTGGACGAGGGCATCGAGGGCCTGGTGCACATCTCCGAGCTGGCCGAGCGCCACGTGGAGATCCCGGAGCAGGTCGTGCAGGTCTCGGACGAGATCTTCGTCAAGGTCATCGACATCGACCTGGAGCGCCGGCGCATCTCGCTCTCGCTCAAGCAGGCGAACGAGGGCCTGACCGGCGACTCGACGGTCGACCAGTTCGACCCGACGCTGTACGGCATGGCCGCGTCCTACGACGCCGAGGGCAACTACGTCTACCCCGAGGGCTTCGACCCGGAGACCGGCGAGTGGCTCGAGGGCTTCGACACCCAGCGCGAGGCCTGGGAGGCGCAGTACGCCGAGGCGCAGGCCCGCTTCGAGCAGCACCAGAAGCAGATCGCCGAGGCCCGCAAGGCCGACGCGGAGGCCGCGGCCAACGGCACCGCCGGTGCTCCGGAGGGTGGCCCGGCTCCGTCCAGCTACTCCTCGGCGCAGTCCGGCGAGGCCACCGGCACGCTGGCGTCCGACGACCAGCTCGCCGCGCTGCGCGAGAAGCTGGCCGGCGGCCAGAGCTGAGGCTCGGCTCCGCAGTTGAATCACCTCAGCCGCTAGGCTGACGAGACAGGGGACCTGTACAGGTCCCCTGTTTTCGTTTTCCAGCGAGAGAGGGACTCACCCGGATGCGTACCCTGCATGTCGGACTGACCGGCGGCATCGGCGCGGGCAAGAGCACCGTGGCCCGGCTGCTGGCCGAACGCGGCGCGATCGTGCTGGACGCCGACTTCGCCGCGCGGGCCGTGGTCGAGCCGGGCACCGAGGGGCTGGCCGAGGTGGTCGAGGCCTTCGGACCCGAGGTGCTGCGCGCGGACGGCTCGTTGGACCGGGCCGCGGTGGCGTCCGTGGTCTTCGGCGACGAGGAGCGGCGCAAGCGGCTGAACGCCATCGTGCATCCCAGGGTTCGAGCATGGATGGCCGAGCGCGCGGCCGCCGCGCCGGAGGGCAGCGTCGTGGTCCAGGACATCCCGCTGCTCGTGGAGGGCGGCCCGGCGGCGCTGGCGCTGTTCGACTTCGTCATCGTGGTGGACGCCGACGACGACACGCGCATCACCCGTCTGGTCCGCGACCGGGGCATGACCGAGGCGGAGGCGCGCGCCCGGATCGCCGCGCAGGCGCCGCGTGCAGAGCGGAACGCGGCCGCCGATCGTCTCATCGACAACAGCGGTGCTCCGGAAAAACTGACCGAAGCTGTAGCGGATCTGTGGCGTGAGCTGGAAGGCAAAACCGCTTAATCCTGATAAAGTTCCCAGGCCGTTATCAAATCGGGCTGGGTACGGTATCGAACCGTTGCCATGCTGCGGGCACTTGTGAAGGAGAACGCATGTCGTCGTTCCCGGCGCAACAACAGCAGAACGAGGCGGCCGATCCGGACGTGACGGTGCTCGCGGACGGGTCGGTCGGCCGCAGGCGGGTCCCGACCGTGCCGCGCTCGCTGCTCGCCGGGCTCTACCGCGAGGCTCGTCCGAAGCAGTGGATCAAGAATGTTCTGGTGCTCACGGCGCCGCTGGCTTCCGGCACTATCACTCATCGGCAGACGCTGGGTCCGGTGGCGGTGGCTTTTGTGGCGTTCTGTTTCGCGGCTTCGGCGGTGTATTACGCGAATGACGTGCTGGATGTCGAGGCGGATCGGGTGCATCCGACCAAGCGTTATCGGCCGGTTGCCGCCGGGGTCGTCCCGATTCGGTGGGCCTGGTTCTGTGTGGTGCTGTTCGCCGCGGCGGCGCTGGTGGTCGCGGGGATCGACAACGGTGCCACGGTCGCGGTGGTCTCGGTTTATCTGATCATGCACTTGGCGTACAGTGCCTGGTTCAAGCATGTGCTCGTGCTGGACCTGGCGCTGGTGGCCGGTGGTTTCCTGCTGCGTGCGATGGTCGGTGGGGTGGCTGCGGGTATTCCGTTGTCTCAGTGGTTTCTGCTGACCACCGGTTTCGCGTCGCTGTTCATGGTCGCGGGCAAGCGGTACTCCGAGCAGTTGTTGATGGGTGAGGACGCTGCGGTCACCAGGCGCTCGCTTGCCGGGTACACGCCGTCCTATCTGCGGTTCATCTGGCAGACGATGGTCGGTCTGACGATCTTGACCTATAGTCTGTGGGCTTTTGAACTTGGTGCCGCGGACCGTGGTGTGCGTTGGCACGAGTTGTCCATCGTGCCCTGGGCCTTTGTCTTTCTGCGTTATGCGATGTTCGTCGACGCGGGTCAGGCGGGCGAGCCGGAGGACGTGGTGCTCGGCGATAGGGTCATCATGGGCATCGGGCTGGCTTGGCTGATCTTGTTCGCGCTAGGGGTATTCGTCAATGGGCACTGAGAAGCTCACCGGTTGGGGTCGCACGGCCCCCTCGGTCGCGGAGGTCATCCGACCACGCAGCTCCGAGGAGGTGGCCGACGCGGTGGCCACGGTCGGGCCGCGCGGGATAGTGGCCCGCGGACTCGGCCGGTCCTACGGCGACCCGGCGCAGAACGGCGGCGGCCGCGTCCTCGACCTGACCGGCATGAACCGGATCCTCAACGTGGACATCGCCAGCGGGCAGGTCGTCGTCGAACCCGGCGTCAGCCTGCACCAGCTCATGCAGGCGATGCTGCCCTTCGGCTACTTCGTCCCCGTCACCCCCGGGACCAGGTACGTCACCGTCGGCGGCGCAATCGCCAGCGACATCCACGGCAAGAGCCACCACGCCGACGGCTCCTTCGCGCAGCACGTCGCCGCCATGGACCTGCTGCTCGCCGACGGCAGCGTACGCACCCTGACGCCGGAGACCGAGCCCGAGCTGTTCTGGGCGACGGCGGGCGGCATGGGCCTGACCGGCGTCGTACTGCGGGCCACGCTCCGGATGCTGCCGGTCGAGACCTCGCGGATCCTGGTCGAGACCAAGCGCGTCAACGACCTCGACGAGGCCATGGACCGGATGACGGCGACCGACGGCGACCACCGCTTCTCCGTCGCCTCGCTGGACAACCTGGCCACCGGCCCGGCGCTCGGCCGCGGCTGGGTGGAGAGCGGCGACTTCGCCGCCGTCGCCGACCTGCCGCCGAAGCAGCGCGCGAACCCGCTCGCCTTCCAGCCGAAGCCGCTGGCCGCGATGCCGGACCTGTTCCCCAGCGGCCTGCTCAACAAGCGCACCGTACGGCTGATGAACGTGGCCAACTACCGCCGCGCGCCGCAGACCCCGCACACCCACCTGGCGAGCATCGGCGGGTTCTTCCACCCGCTCGACGCCGTCCACGACTGGAACCGCGTGTACGGCGCGGCCGGATTCCTGCAGTACCAGTTCGTCGTGCCCTTCGACGCCGCCTCCACCCTGCGCCGCATCGTGGAGCGGGTCGCCGTGCAGCGGGCGCCCTCCTTCGTCACCGTGCTCAAGCGTTTCGGACCGGCCAGCCCCGGTTACCTGTCCTTCCCGACCGAGGGCTGGACGCTGACGTACGACTTCCCGACCGGCACCCCCGGCCTGTCCGGACTGCTGCGCTGGATGGACGCGCAGGTGCTCGACGCGGGCGGCCGGCTGTACCTGGCCAAGGACTCCCGGATGTCGGCCGCGGACCTCGAGGCGATGTACCCGCGTCTCGAGGACTTCCGCAAGGTGCGCGCCGAGGTGGACCCGCAGGGCGTGTTCGTCTCCGACCAGTCCCGCCGCCTCAGCCTCTAAGGGCTCTGCCTCTCTAAGGAACCTGACATGAAGGACTCCCTCGGCTCGGTGCAGTCGCTGCTCGTGCTCGGCGGCTCCTCCGACATCGCCGTCGCCACCGCGCGCAAGCTCGCCATGGACAAGACCAAGCGGATCATCCTCGCCGCGCGTCCGTCCGAGCGGCTCGACGCGGCCGTCACCCTGCTGCGCTCCCACGGTGCCGAAGTGCGCACCGTGGACTTCGACGCGCTCGACTTCTCCTCGCACGAGAAGGTGCTCGCGCCGCTGTTCGAGGAGGGCGACATCGACGTCGTGCTGCTCGCGTTCGGCCTGCTCGGCGACCAGGCCACCGACGAGCGCGACCCGCTGTCCGCCGCGCAGGTCGTGCAGACGAACTACGTCGGCGCCGTCACCTCCTCGCTCGTGTGCGCGGAGGGCCTGAAGAAGCAGGGGCACGGCTCGCTCGTCGTGCTCTCCTCGGTGGCCGCCGAGCGTGCGCGCAAGGCGAACTTCATCTACGGCTCCAGCAAGGCCGGGCTCGACGCTTTCGCGCAGGGCCTCGGCGACTCGCTGGTCGACTCCGGCGTGCACGTGATGGTCGTGCGGCCCAGCTTCGTCGAGACCAAGATGACCGTCGGCCGGCCCAAGGCGCCGATGTCCACGACCGCCGAGGCCGTCGCCGAGGGGATCGTGGAGGGGCTGCGCAAGAACTCGGAGATGATCTGGGTCCCGGCGCAGGTCCGCTTCGCCATGTCCGCCGCCCGGCACCTGCCGCGGCCGGTGTTCAGGAAGGTCGCGGAGAAGCAGGGCTGACCTGCGGGGACGAGATTTGTCGGCGGTCGCGTTTAGGCTGATGACATGACGCGACCGACGACGGATCTGGAACGCAGCGTGGCCCCCTTCGAGGTGGTCAGCGAGTACGTGCCGTCCGGCGACCAGCCGGAGGCGATCGCCCAGCTCGAGAAGCGGGTGCGCGCGGGCGAGGAGAACGTCGTGCTGCTCGGCGCCACCGGTACCGGCAAGTCGGCGACGACCGCGTGGCTGATCGAGAAGCTGCAGCGCCCGACACTGGTGATGGCGCCGAACAAGACGCTGGCCGCGCAGCTCGCGAACGAGTTCCGCGAACTGCTGCCGAACAACGCCGTCGAGTACTTCGTCTCGTACTACGACTACTACCAGCCCGAGGCGTACATCGCGCAGTCGGACACGTACATCGAGAAGGACTCCTCGGTCAACGAGGAGGTCGAGCGGCTCCGGCACTCGGCCACCAGTTCGCTGCTGACCCGGCGGGACGTCGTCGTGGTGGCCTCGGTGTCCTGCATCTACGGCCTCGGCACGCCGCAGGAGTACGTCGACCGGATGGTCCGGCTCCGCGTCGGCGAGGACTTCGGGCTCGACCAGCTGCTGCGCAAGCTCGTCGCGGTGCAGTACGCGCGCAACGACGTCGCCTTCACCCGCGGCACCTTCCGGGTGCGCGGCGACACCGTCGACATCTTCCCGATGTACGAGGAGCACCCGGTCCGGGTCGAGATGTTCGGCGACGAGATCGAGCGGCTGATGACCCTGCACCCGGTGACCGGCGAGATCCTGACGGACGATCAGGAGATCTACGTCTTCCCGGCCACGCACTACGTGGCCGGTCCCGAGCGGATGGAGCGGGCCATCGCGGGGATCGAGAAGGAGCTCGGCGAGCGGCTTGAGGTGCTGGAGCGGCAGGGGAAGCTGCTGGAGGCCCAGCGGCTGCGGATGCGTACGACGTACGACCTCGAGATGATGCGCGAGGTCGGCTTCTGCAACGGCATCGAGAACTACTCGCGGCACATCGACGGACGCGAGGCCGGGTCCGCGCCGAACACCCTGCTCGACTACTTCCCGGACGACTTCCTGCTGGTCATCGACGAGTCGCACCAGACCGTGCCGCAGATCGGCGCGATGTACGAGGGCGACACCTCGCGCAAGCGGAACCTCGTGGACTTCGGCTTCCGGCTGCCCTCGGCGCTGGACAACCGGCCGCTGCGCTGGGAGGAGTTCGTCGAGCGGATCGGCCAGACGGTGTACCTCTCGGCGACCCCGGGCCCGTACGAGCTCGCGCAGGCGGGCGGCGAGGTCGTGGAGCAGGTCATCCGCCCGACCGGCCTGATCGACCCCGAGGTCATCGTCAAGCCGACGCAGGGTCAGATCGACGACCTGGTGCACGAGATCCGCACGCGGGCCGACCGGAACGAGCGCGTGCTCGTCACGACGCTGACCAAGAAGATGTCCGAGGACCTGACGGACTACCTGCTCGAACTCGGCGTCAAGGTGCGTTACCTGCACTCGGACATCGACACGCTGCGCCGCGTCGAGCTGCTGCGCGAGCTGCGCCTCGGCGTGTTCGACGTGCTCATCGGCATCAACCTGCTCCGCGAGGGCCTGGACCTGCCCGAGGTCTCGCTCGTGGCGATCCTGGACGCCGACAAGGAGGGCTTCCTGCGCAGCCCCACGTCGCTGATCCAGACCATCGGCCGAGCCGCCCGCAACGTCGGCGGCCAGGTGCACATGTACGCCGACAAGATCACCCCGGCGATGGCGAAGGCGATCGACGAGACCAACCGCCGCCGCGCGAAGCAGGTCGCCTACAACACCGAGCACGGCATCGACCCGACCCCGCTGCGCAAGAAGATCGCCGACATCACCGACTCGCTCATCCGCGAGGACGAGGACACCCGCAACCTGCTCGGCGGCCGTCCGCAGGGCAAGGGCCGCGCGCCGGTGCCGGGCGTCGGAGCGAAGGGCGTGACCAGCGTCGACTTCGTAGGCAAGCCCGCCGAGGAGCTCGAGGCGCTGATCGAGGACCTGTCCCAGCAGATGCACACGGCGGCGGCCGAGCTGCAGTTCGAGCTCGCCGCGCGCTTCCGCGACGAGATCTCCGAGCTGAAGAAGGAGCTGCGCGGCATGCGCGCCGCGGGCGTCTGATCTCCTTCTCACTGCAACTGACGCTGTAGGATCCGGCGTCAGTTGAACGGATGGCGGGCGCGGCACGGACGGGCGGTTAAGTGGGCAGCATGACCGAGCAAGAGACGTCCGTGCGGGAATCGGGCGCTAACCAGGGCGGATTCATCGTGCGTTCGGCCGGACGGGCGTGGCCAGCGATGGCCGCGTACCTGGTCGTGCGGCTGGTCGGCACGCTGGTGTTCGGCCTGCTGTCCAGCGGTCACGGCTACGCGGCGCGCGGCATGTTCGTGTTCGTCGACTCCGGCTGGTACCAGAAGATCGCCGAGCGCGGCTACGACACGAAGATCTCGCCCGCTCTCTCGCCCTTCGCCTTCGATCCGCTCTACCCGGGCCTGATGGCGCTCGGCCACGCGCTGACCGGCGGCCTGCTGAGCGTGACCGCCGTCGGCCTGACGATCACCTGGGTCGCGGCCGTCGCCTGCTCCTGGGCGCTGTTCGAGATCGGCCGAATGCTGCGTGACGCGCGAACCGGCCTGATCTTCGCGGTGCTCTGGGCGCTGATGCCCTCGGCCGTGATCCAGGGCGCCCTCTACGCCGACACCCTCGCCATCTGCCTGACCGCCTGGGCGCTCTACGCTCTGCTGCGCCGCTCCTGGATCACCGCCGGCGTGCTCGCCTGCCTCGCCGGAGCCACCCGCCCCACGGCCGACGCCGTGGTCCTCACCGTCTGCGTCGCGGCCGTCGTCGAATGCGTCCGCGCACGGCGACTCGTGTGGCGGCCCCTCCTCGGCGCCGTCATCGCCCCGATCGGCGCGATCGCGTTCCTCGCGTACGTCGCGTACCGCATGGGCAGCATCAGCGGCTACATGAACGCGCAGAAGAAGTGGGGGACCGGCTTCGGCAACGCGGGCCAGGTCTTCCACCGGATCAGGCTCGGCATCCAGGGCACCGTGCACGGCTACGACAACGGCCAGGCACACATCACCACGGCCGTGCTGCTGATCGTCCCGATCCTCGTCATCGTCATGCTCGTGCAGCGGCAGCGCTGGGAGATCACTTTCTACACGATCGTGGTCACCGCGATCGTCTACACGGCGATCCACGACTACACGGTCGTCCCGCGCGAGCTGCTGGCCGCCTTCCCGATCCTGCTCGCCCCCGCCGGTTGGCTCGCCAAGGTCAGGCAGCAGTGGATCGTCTGGGCCCTGATCGCCGTGCTCGCCGTGGCCGCGGGCTGGTACGCGCACTTCATCACCGTCGACGGCGGCCCCGGCTTCCCGTAGACCGCGTTGATCTGATCGGGCGATAAATTCGACGTATCGTCTGATTGTGATTCAAATCGGATAGTACGTCGGCATGGGAATCGCCGCCGCCATGCTCGCCACGCTCCTTGCCGCCAATCCGGTCGCCGCGCCCGCTGCTCCGTCCCTGATGCACGGCGCGTCCGGGGGAGCGATCTTCAACGGCCGGAGCGTGAACATCCCGCGGACGCTCGACCGACTACAGCAGGCACACGTCACGACATACCTCTACGAGATCTACGGCGGCCACGCCGACCGACAGTGGAGCGAGCTGCCTACCTTCCTCGACCAGGCGGCGCAGCGCGGTATCAAGGTGATGGTGTACCTGTTCCCGCCTGCGGAATCCGGCGGCGGCAACTATCCGCCCTTCGGCTTCGACTATCCGCGGTGGGCTTCGCAGTTGGCCGCCCTCTCGCTGACGCATCCCGCGCTGACCGGCTTCGCGATCGACGACTTCGGGGAGAACAGCCGCGTCTTCACCCCGACCTACGCCAGGCAGATCGTCCAGGCGGCGCGCGCACAGAATCCGAACTTCCAGTTCTGGCCGGTCTTCTACTACCGCGAACTCGTCGGCAAGCACGCCATCATCCGCAGGTACAACGCCTCGATCTTCAGCGGCGTCATCTTCCCGTTCCGCGACGAGCCCGCCTACGACACGTCCGTCAGCAAGACCGTGCCTGCTCAGATCATGCACGTCCGGAACGCGCTCAAGCCGTACCAGCGGCTCGCGGTCACGGTCTACGCGCGGCACTACAGCCGTCAGGTCAACAAGGGCAATCCGGGACCGGACTACGTCGGCGCGGTGACGCAGGACGCGCTGTCCCTGGGCGCGTCAGGCTACGACGACGGGGTGATCGTCTACGACATGAACCTCACCGGCCAGGACGACACGTACTCCCTGGCCGGCGACTACGACCGCGTCTCCGCGATCTACGGCGGAAACGCCTGACTCAACTCACCCGGGTGATTTTGAGTACTGGCAGCGGGAGTTCGGGCTGGTGTCCGTTCTCCCACGTCTCCGGCAGGCGAACGCTCAGCGCATCCGGCCGCTGCTCGAAGTGCAGCTCCTTCGGCTCCCACTCGTGCGTGTGCCCGAGGAGTTCGATGCGCGCGATACGCCCCTCGAAGACCGTCAGATCGGCGCCGAGCGTGCGGATCTCCATTCGACCGTTCTCCGGCGCCCCGAGCCCGATCACGTACAGGAACTCGTCGCGCGTGGTGAAGCGGAAGTCGCGCGGACCGTATTCGGCTCGCGCGAACTCGGAGAAGCCGCCGTCGGCCGGCTTCGTCGGACCCTCGCCGAACACGGTCCACGGACGCGACGCGTAGATCGCCTCGCCATTTGTCGCAAGCCACGCTCCGACGGAACGCAGCAGATCCGCCTCCTGATCGACGATCGAGCCGTCCGCCTTCGGGCCGACGTTGAGCAGCAGGCAGCCGTTCTTCGAGACGACATCGACCAACGTGCCGACGACTTCCTTCGCGGTCTTGTAGTCCTGCCCCTCGACGTGGCACCAGGCGTTGCGCGCGATGGCCGTGCACGCCTGCCACGGCTCGGGCCGCAGCGTCGCGCTGGATCCGCGTTCCACGTCCGCGACGGCGGTTCCGGCCGGGAACGCCTCGTCCTTGTACGTGAGCACCGGCCCGAGACCGGCGGCGGCCAGGCGGTTGTAGTAGTGAGCCGCCAGACGGGGCAGGTACGGCCGGTACGCGGGCCGATGAATCCACCAATCGAAGTACAGCAACTGCGGCTCGTACGCGTCGATGAGCTCGACCGTGTGCGCGGCCCACTCCTCCAGGAACTGCTTGCTCGGCGGCATCTCCTGCGGCTGAGCCGGGCCGTAGAGCGACGCGTACTTCCCCGAGCGCACGTCCGAGTCGAACGTCATGCCGCCGTTGAGGAACCACCACAGTTCGGCCCGGTGCCAGGAGACGCCGAAGACCATCGACCGGTCGCGCACGGCCCGCGAGAGCTCACCGATGACGTCGCGCTTCGGCCCCATCTCGGCCGCGTTCCACGGGTTGAGCTCGCTGCGGTACATCGCGAAGCCGTCGTGGTGCTGCGCCACCGGGACCACATACTGCGCACCGGCCGCGCGGAACAACGTGGCCCACTCGTCCGGGTCGAAGTTCTCGCCGGTCAGTTGCGGGATGAAGTCCTTGAAGCCGAATTCCGACTGCGGTCCGTACGTCGCGCGATGGTGCTCGTACTCCGGCTTTCCGGGGCGGTACATGTTCCGCGCGTACCACTCGTTGCCGAATGCGGGCACGCTGTACGGACCCCAGTGGATGAAGATGCCGAACTTCGCGTCGCGGAACCACTCCGGAACCTGGTACTCGGACAGCGAATCCCAGGTCGGAAGAAACGTCATGAAAGCTCCACGCGGACGCTCGCGGCGCAATCCTCGCTCGACCGGCTGAACTCGAATTCATACGTTCCGGACGCCAGCCGATCGCGCGGAACCTCGAACGCGACCGTCCGGCTCTCCCCGGCGGCGAGGAACACCCGCTCGAATCCGACGAGTCCGCGCAGCGCTTCGTCACCCTCGCGACGTGCGTAAAGCTGCACGACCTCGTGGCCGGGGACGTCCGAGGTGTTGGCTACGGCGACTTCAGCGGATACTGTGAGCGCTCCCGGCGCTTTTCCCCGCAACGTCGCGGCCGGGTTGTTGAAAGCGAAAGTCGCGTAGGTAAGACCATGCCCGAACGGAAACACGTGCGCCCGCCGCGAATAGCGGTAGGTCCACCGGGATCCGATGATGTCGTAGTCGTCGCGCGCGGGCAGTTCGGCCTCGCCGGAGTACCACGTCTGCGGGAGACGTCCGGACGGGTTGTGCCGACCGCTGAGCACCTGCGCGATCGCCGTGCCGAGTTCCTGGCCGGCGTGCGAACTCCACACGATCGCCGGGACGTGGTCCACCGCCCAGTCGACCGCGTACGGATAGGCCGAGACGACCACCAGCACGACGTTCGGATTCGCGGCGACCACGGCGTGCAGCAGATGTTCCTGCTGCGGCGGAAGCGCGAGGCTGTCCCGGTCGATGGTCTCGCGGCCGTTGATGTGCGGTTCGTTGCCGAGCACCAGCACGACGCGGTCGGCGGACGCGGCGAGTTCCGAGGCCTCCTGGATCCCGGAGGCGACCGTCTCCAGTCGGAAGCGCGTGGCCTGCTCCGGAGAGTCCGCGTCGGCGACGAGTCGGCGGGTCGCGTGGTCGATGCGCGCGTACTTCCGGCTGTGCGGGGCGTTCGAGCGCAGCAGCAGTTCATCCCCCGCGACGTCCTCGAACTCCCACAGCTCCTTGACGAACCAGCCGTCCGGCGTCTCGGCGGCCGCCTCGATCTCGGTGTCGTTCTCACCGGTCAGCGTCAGATACCTGCCGTTCTCGACGGACTGGAACGTGTGCACCGGAAGCGGGCACTGCACGCTCGTTCCCCAGTCCTGGTGCCGGAACGGACCGAACTCGCCGATCCCGCCGGCGTCGCGCAACACGACGAGATCCGCGCCGTCCGCCGTGAAAGTTTCAGACTCGGGGAACTCCGCGAGAAGTCCGTCCACGATCGAGATGCCGTACGGCAACGTGCCGCTGTACCAGTCCGTCAGCACCCGCGAACCGAGATGTCCGATCACGGCGATGCGCCCCGGATCCGCGAGCGGCAGGGCGGATTCCTCGTTCTTCAGCAGCACGACGGAAGCCAACGCCGCCTCACGAGCGAGTTCCCGGTGCTGCGCGCAATCGATGACGTCGGCGCGGATGCCCGCGTACGGATCGCTCTCCGGCGCGAACTCCCCGCTTCGAGCGCGCAGCAGAAGCAGCCGGCGCACGGCCGCGTCCACGTCGGCCTCGCTGATCAGGCCCTTTTCGAGTGCGTCCGTGAAGCGTTCGATCGTCGGCTGCGAGTCGGCGTCGTTGTCCGTGTAACTGTCGACGCCCGCCTTCAGCGCGGCTGCGTGCGACTCGGTGTGCGTCGGGAAGAACTTCTCGCGATCGACGAGGTTCGACGGGGCCTGCGCGTCGGAACAGACGGCGAGCTCCGGATCCCACGCGCGCAACACGTCGTTGATCAGCGGATGCACGTGGTTCGGCACGCCGTTGGTCAGGTTGTAGCCCGGCATCACGCCCGCGGCCACGCCCGCCTGGATCGGCCCGCGGAAGGCTTCGAGTTCGTACTCGCGCAGCACCTGCTCCGGCACCTGGATGTCCACGATGTCGCGGTCGGTCTCGGTGTTGTACGCGAGGAAGTGCTTGAGCACCGGCGTCGTGCGCCAGACCGTCGGATGGTCGCCGCGCAGGCCGCCGCAGTACGCCGTGGCCAGCTCCGACGTGGCGTACGCGTCCTCGCTGTAGCCCTCCTCGTTGCGTCCCCACCGCGGATCGCGCAACGGGTTCACGACCGGCGCCCAGACGTTGAGCGAGACCATCGGGTGCTTCTCGGTCTGCGCGCTGAGCTGGAACGCGTTCGCCGTGTCCTGCCGGAACGCGCGCACCTCGGTGGACACCGCAGCGCCGATCCGGCGCAGCAGGTCCCGGTCCCAGGTCGCGCCGAGGCCGACCGCCTGCGGGAACACCGTCGCCCGGCCGATCCACGCGACGCCGTGCAGCGCCTCGCAACCCGTGTGGAACTTCGCGATGCCCAGCCGGTCCACGGCGGGCTGGTGCTGGTGCAGGAAGGAGATCTTCTCGGCGATGGTCAACGCGGCCAGCAGCGCCGTGGCCTGGTCTTCGGGAGTAGGGGGCACGGGGCAACACTCTCACTCGGAGGATTGATCGAAGCGCTTCGAAAGTCTCAGCGGGACCGGGTTCGTGTCAACCCCCGCGCGGTCGAAGCGCCCCGCGCGGACCGCCAGATCCCAGCCTTACCGCAGATCAACATGGATGCAAGGGTTTCGGTCCCGAGCCGCGCGGCAACCGTCGCCGATGCGCGAAGGGCAGGCTTCCCGTAATAGAACCGTAATCGAAGCCCCTTGCCTGGGTCGAATCGCTGGCCTAGCCTCATCCCAACATTGAAGCGCTTCGACGACTCCCTCTCGCGTGGGTCGGCCGAGCGACCCCACAATCCTGGAGAGTTCAATGCCGAGCTCCACCGCTTTCACCCGACGCGGTTTCGTGGCCGCGGGCGCGGGTGTCGCCGGCGGGATAGCCGCCATGCCACTGCTTTCCGCCTGTGGCAGCGCCGCGTCGAACAAGGGCGGCGTGACCACGTCCAAGGGCCTCAGCTCGATCCTGCCCGACTACGTTCCGCTGACGAACGGACCCACCCCGGACATCCCCGTCGTGACCGGCGTGAACGGCGCCCTGTCCGACCCCGGCTACCTGACCTACCCGACGAACCTGGTCAAGACCGTCAGCTCCACGCCCGGCTCGGGCGGCTCCTACTCCGCGATCATCCCGCTCTGGGGCAACATCCCGGTCGCCGGCAACGCGTACTACAAGGCGCTGAACACCGCCCTCGGCACGAACCTGACCGTGAACCCGGCCAACGGCAACAACTACAACACCACGCTGCCGACCCTCGTCGCGGGCAACAAGCTGCCGGACTGGATCAACATCCCGTCCTGGAACAACGGCCAGGCCAACACCGGCGAGCTGACCACGACGCGCTTCGCCGACCTGACGCCCTTCCTGTCCGGCGCGAACATCCGCAAGTACCCGAACCTCGCGGCGATCCCCACCGGCGGCTGGCAGTCCGCCGCGTGGGAGGACAAGATCTTCGGCTTCCCGTGCTGGACCTCGGGCAACTCCTTCACCGGCGTGCTCTTCTACCGCGGCGACGTCTTCGCCAGCAAGGGCATCAAGGCGAGCGACGTCAAGAACTCGGACGACCTCTACTCGCTCGGCGCCGAACTGACCTCGAAGGCCGCGGGCGTCTACGCGTTCGACGGGCTCTGGTACTCGATCCAGCAGATGTTCGCCGCCCCGCCGAACGGCCCCGGCTCGTTCGTGATCAAGGGCGGCAAGGTGATCTCGGCGTACGACACCGACGAGTTCGAGGCCGCGCTCGCCTACGCGTACAAGATCGCGCACTCCGGCTACATGCACCCGAGCGCGGTCGCGGGCGACACGAACGACGGCAAGCAGCGCTTCTGGTCCGGCAAGTCGCTCATCGAGTCCGACGGAACCGGCGCCTGGAACCTCGCCGACGACACCTCCGGCAAGGGCTCGAACAGCGCCTACGTGCGCAGCGCCTTCAACATCTTCGCGGCCGACGGCTCCACGCCGAAGATCGCGCTCGGCGCCTCCAGCGGCATGACCAGCTACCTCAGCAAGAGCCTCTCCAAGACCCAGATCGAGGAGATCCTCGAGGTCGCGAACTACCTCGCCGCGCCCTACGGCTCGTACGAGTACACGCTGATCAACTACGGCGTCGAAGGGGTCGACTACACGATGACCTCGACCGGCCCGACGTACACCAAGCAGGGCGACGACGAGGCGAACCAGGCGATCTACCAGCAGCTGGTCACCCCGCAGTCGGCCGTGAGCAACATCGGCGCGCCGAACGTGACCAAGGGCCTGTGCGCGTGGACCGGCGACGCGGTCAAGCACGCCTACAAGCCGACCTTCTGGGACATGAACATCACCGCCCCCTCGCAGTACCAGACCGCGTACAGCATGGCCGAGGTCGTGGACATCGTGAACCAGGTGACCTACGGCTCGAAGACGGTCGACGACTTCAAGACCGCGCTGGCGAACTGGAAGAAGTCCGGCGGCCAGAAGATGCTCGACTGGTACACCGGCAACGTCTACGACAAGTACGGCGACGGTTCCTGACATCCCCAGGCTTCGCGTCCGCCGACCGCGGGCGCGAAGCCGTCCAGGCGGCGAGGCGAGAACGAGGAGTGGAGATGTCGGCGATATCCGTGCGAGGCGGCACGGCGACGACCGAGGCCGGGCCCGGCGCGGACGCGGATGAGACCGGGCGCAGACGCGTGCGCACGAAGCGGCCGAAGCTGCCGTTCCGGGTGCGGCTGCGTCGCGACTGGCCGTTGCTGGCGATGGCGATTCCGGCGCTGCTGCTGGTCATCGCGTTCAACTACCTGCCGATGTTCGGCACGGTCACGGCGTTCGAGTACTACGACTACATCCTGGGCTTCTGGCAGAGCACGTGGATCGGCATCGAGAACTTCCAGGCGCTGTTCGCCGACCCGAACTTCTGGCACGCTTTCGAGAACACGATCGTGCTGAGCGTCGTGCAGCTGGTGCTCTACTTCCCGGTGCCGATCGGGCTCGCGATCCTGCTGAACTCGGTCCTCAACAGCCGGATCCGCTCGTTCATCCAGGCGATCGTCTACCTGCCGCACTTCTTCTCCTGGGTGCTGGTCATCGTGCTGTTCCAGCAGATGCTCGGCGGCGCGGGACTGCTCAACCACCTGCTGCTCACGCACGGGATGAACGCCTGGAACATCATGACCGACCCAGGCTCGTTCAAGTACCTGGTCACCGCGCAGGCCGTGTGGAAGGAAGCGGGCTGGGGGATCATCGTGTTCCTCGCCGCGATCGCCGCCATCGACCCGGCGCTGTACGAGGCGGCCGCGGCGGACGGCGCGAACCGCTGGCGGCGCACGTGGCACATCACGCTGCCCGGCATGCGCAGCGTCATCGTGCTGCTGCTCGTACTGCGCCTCGGCAACGCGCTCAACGTCGGCTTCGAGCAGTTCCTGATCCAGCGCAACGCGGTCGGGTCCGGAGCCTCCGAAGTGCTCGACACGTACTCCTACTACTACGGCGTCGCGGCCAACAACTTCGGCCTCGGCGCGGCAGCGGGCCTGTTCAAGGGCGTCGTCTCGCTCCTGCTGCTCTACGGCGCGAACAAGGTCGCGCACTTCTTCGGCGAGGACGGCCTCTACAGGGGAACCAAATGAGCAGCGCACTGTCTTTCCGCACCCGGCCCGCGAAGTCCAAGGGCTTCCAGTCCACGCGCAAGCGTCCGGTCTGGGAGGAGAAGCCGTCGGTCGTCGGCCAGACGGCGAAGGGCGCCACGCTCACGCTCGTCGTGCTGTTCGTCGTGGTCCCGGTGTACGCGGTCGTGCTCACCAGCCTCTCGCCGCAGAGCTCGGTGAACATCGCGGGCGGCATCGTGCTCGTCCCGCACGGCCTGACCCTGAACGCCTACCGCGAGATGCTCCAGGGCGGCGTCATCACGAGGGCCATGGTGATCAGCATGATCATCACCATCATCGGCACGATCGTGTCGATGATCGTCTCGGTCCTGTGCGCGTACGGCCTTTCCCGGCCGCGTTCGCTCGGGCACCGCTGGATCCTGATGACGCTGATCGCCACGATGTTCTTCAGCGGCGGCATCATCCCGAGCTTCATCGTCGTCGCCGACATCTTCCACGGCTACGACCAGTACTGGGCGCTGATCCTGCCCGGCGCGGTCTCCGCGTTCAACATCCTGATCATCCGCGCGTTCTACATGAACACCGCGAACGAGCTCATCGAGGCCGCGAAGCTGGACGGCGCCAGCGAGTTCCGCATCCTGTGGTCCGTCGTGCTGCCGACGTCCAAGGCGGTCAACGCGGTCATGGCGCTGTTCTACGCGGTCGGCTACTGGAGCGCGTTCTTCAACGTGATGCTCTACATGCCGGCCGACAGCTCCAAGTGGACGCTGCAGTACGTCCTGTACACGTACGTCTCCCAGGGCGCGACCATGCCTGGACAGAACGCGGCGACCGCGTTCGCCGGAAAGGACCAGCCCGCCCCGCTCTCGCTGCAGATGTGCGTGGTCGTGCTGACCCTGATCCCGATCCTCGTCATCTACCCCTTCGTGCAGAAGCACTTCACCAAGGGCATGCTCACCGGCGCCATCAAGGGCTGAGAGGAATCCGACACCCATGCGCACCTCGAAGAAGAGGCTTGTGCAAGCCTGCGCCGCCGCAGGAATGCTGGCCTTCCCGCTGGTCGCGGCCCCCGCCGCGTCGGCCGACGCGACCGGCGCGTACCGCTGGAGCAACGTGACCGTCGGCGCGGGCGGCTTCGTCACCGGCGTCGTCTACAACCCGACGCAGCCGGGACTCGCCTATCTGCGCACCGACATCGGCGGGCTCTACCGCTGGAACGCGTTCACGCAGTCGTGGACTCCGTTGCTCGACGCGACAACCTTCGCGAACTGGAACGAACTCGGTGTCGACTCGGTCGCCACCGACCCGATCCACCCGAACCGCGTGTGGGCCGCCGTCGGCCAGTACGCGTACAGCTGGAACGACGCGCAGCCGTCCGCGATCCTGAGCTCGGACGACTACGGCAAGACCTGGCACGCGTTCAACGTTCCGTTCGAGATCGGCTCGAACGACCAGGGCCGCGACTCGGGCGAACGGCTCGTGGTCGACCCGAACGACGACAACGTGCTCTACTACGGCACCGAGAACGACGGCCTGTGGAAGTCCACGGACGGCGGCACGACGTGGGCGAAGGACACGGCGTTCCCGGACGGCGGCTCGAACTCGGCTTCCGGCCTGCAGTTCGTGACCTTCGACCAGACCGAGAAGCACCGCGGCACGCCGACTCAGCACATCGTCGTCGGCGACGCGGACACCTCGTCGCTTTACGAATCAACCGATGGCGGCGCGACCTGGAGCACGGTCGGCGGCGGCCCCGGGACGGTCCCGATCAAGGCGCAGTTCGCGTCCGACGGCTCGATGTACGTGGTCTACGACCAGTACACCGGCCCGTACTGGATGGGCACCGGCAAGCTCTACAAGTTCGCGAAGGACGGCACCGCGACCGACGTCACGCCGGTCTCCTCCTGGTACGGATACGACGGTCTCGCGGTGGACCCGAACAACGCGAACACGCTTTACGTGTCAACCAATGACCGCTGGAGCCCGGTGGACACCATCTACCGATCCACGGACGGCGGGAAGACCTGGGCCGACGTGTCCGCCTCGACCTCGCTCGACACCTCGTACGAGCCGTACCTCTCCTGGGGTTCGACGGCGAAGTTCGGTTGGTGGATCGGCACGATCGCGGTCGACCCGTTCGACTCGAACCACGTCGTCTACGGCACCGGCGCGACGCTGTTCGGCACCTACAACATGGGCGCGATCTCCAGTGGCGGCACGGTCGACTTCACCGCGAGCGCGTCGAAGGGCATCGAGGAGACGTCCGTGAAGGCGCTGCTCGTGCCGAACGGCGCTTCGAGCGGATGCAAGCTGGTCAGCGCGCTCGGCGACCTCGGCGGCTTCTGCCACACGTCGCTGACGCAGTCGCCGACCAACACCTTCGACACGAACTACAGCACCGGCAGCGGAATCGGCCAGGACGCGAGCGGCGACCTGATCGCGTTCGTCGGCGAGAACGGTTCGAGCAAGCCGGCCGGCCAGTACTCGACCGACGGCGGCACGACCTGGACCCAGTTCGCCACGACCCCGAGCACGATGAGCTGGGGCCAGGGCCAGGTCGCCGTCGCCGCGGACGGAAGCGCCATCGTCTGGAACCCGGCCGACGGCACGACTCCGGCCTATTCGACGGACAAGGGCGCGACGTGGACGGCGGTCAGCGGACTGCCGACCGGTGTCGCCCCCGTAGCCGATGCGATGAACCCGAGCGACTTCTACGCGATCGACGCGTCAACCGGCGTGTTCTACCGCAGCACCGACGGCGGCAAGACGTTCGCCTCGGCCGCGACCGGCCTGACCGCCGCGAGCAACGACCAACTGCTCTCCGTCCCGGGCCGCGCCGGCGAGCTCTACTTCGCCGCGCAGACCGGCGGACTGATGCACTCGACCGACGGCGGCACGACGTGGACGCAGGTCAACGGCTCGCAGGTGACCGCCGCGTACACCGTCGGGTCGGGCGCCGCAGCCCCGGGCTCGCGATTCAAGACCCTGTACATGGTCGGCACGGTCAACGGCGTCACCGGCTTTTACATGTCCACCAACGCGGGCGCGAGCTGGACGAAGATCAACAGCAGTCAGCAGAACTACGGCTGGATCCCGACGATCGTCGGCGATCCGAACCACTTCGGCCGCGTCTACCTCGGCACCAACGGCCGCGGCATCCTGACCGTCGACGTATCGCGGAACTGGTAATTCGATGTCTACATTGCACCAAGCCACGCGCGGCCGACTGCTGTTCGGCGGTGACTACAACCCCGAGCAGTGGCCACGCGAGGTGTGGACCGAGGACGTTCGCCTCATGCGCGAGGCGAACGTCAACCTGGCCACGGTCGGAGTCTTCTCCTGGGCGCTGCTCGAACCGCGCCCGGGGGAGTACGACTTCGGCTGGCTCGACGAGGTCCTCGATCTGCTGCACGACAACGGGATCGGCGTGGCGCTCGCCACGCCGACCGCCAGCGCGCCGCCGTGGATGCACCACCGCTGGCCGGAGACCTCGCCGCAGGACAAGGACCGGTCGGTTCGGACATACGGCTCGCGCAACGCGTACTGCCCGTCGTCCGCGATCTACCGCCGCTTCGCCGACGTGATCTCCGAGCAGCTCGCGGATCGGTACGCGCATCACCCCGCACTGCGCATGTGGCACATCGGCAATGAGTTCGGGACCGTCTGCTACTGCGACAGCTGCGCCGCGGCGTTCAGAAAATGGCTCCAAACGAAGTACACGGACCTCGACGGACTGAACGAGGCCTGGGGCACGAGCTTCTGGAGCCAGCACTACAGCGAGTGGGACGAGGTGATCCCGCCGCGCAAGGTGCAGTACATCATCAACCCCGTGCAGGAGCTGGACTACCAGCGCTTCGCCTCGGATCTGCTGCTCCAGGGCTTCAAGTCGGAACGCGACATCGTCAGCGCGCGCAATCCCGATATCCCGGTCGTCACCAACTTCATGGGCTTCTTCAAGGGGACCGACGCGTGGCAGTGGGTGCGCGAGGAGGACCTCGCGTCGCTCGACTCGTATCCCGACCCGAACGATCCGCTCGGTGCCTGCGCGGGCGCCTTCGCGCAGGATCTGACGCGGTCGCTCGGCCGTGAATCGCGCGGCGGCGGCTGGATCATGATGGAGCAGAGCACCGGTGCCGTCGGTTTCCGCCACGTCGCGACCCCGAAGCCGCCGGGCCTCTACCGCCTCTGGTCGATGCAGGCCGTCGCACGCGGCGCCGACGGGGTGCTGCAGTTCCAGTGGCGGGCCTCCAAGCAGGGCGCTGAACGTACGCACGGTGCGATGGTCCCGCACGCCGGACCGAACTCCAGGGTCTTCCGCGAGGTCTGCGAGGTCGGCAAGGAGCTCGAGAGCATGGCCGACGTGCTCGGCACCGAGGTCGCGGCCGACGTCGCGATAGTCGTGGACTGGGACGCGTGGCGCGCCGTGGAACTCGAACACCAGCCGCACTCGGGCTTCGCGTACGTCGATCGGCTGTATGAGTACTACAAGCAGCTGTGGCGCGCGAACATCACCTGCGACTTCGTGCGCGCGGAGGGCGACCTGAGCCGCTACCGGCTCGTCCTCGCGCCCAACCTGTACCAGATCACCGATGCCGCGAGCCGGAATCTGGACCGATACGTCGAGGCGGGCGGAACACTCGTCGTCGGGCCGTTCAGCGGAGTGACGGACCCCGACGAACGCGTCCGCCTCGGCGGTTACCCGGGCTCGCTGCGTGAGCTGCTGGGTATCCGCATCGAGGAGTACTGGCCCCTCGAAGACGACGTCGAACTGCGCCTCACGTCGGACCGATTGGGTGACTTCCGGGCACACCAATGGGCCGAATGGTTCGACCTCGACGCGACGACCGCCGACGTCGTGGCACGCATCGAGGGCGGCCCGCTCGACGGCCATCCCGCGGTGCTGGCGAACCGGCACGGCACGGGCACCGCGTGGTACGTCGCCACCCTGCCGGAGCAGGCCGCGCTCGGCCGCCTGCTCGGCTCGGTCGCGGCCGACGCGGGTGTCTCGCCGGTGCTGCCGGACCTGCCGGAGGGCGTCGAGGCCGTGCGGCGCGGCGGACGCGTATTCGTACTCGACCACCGGACGCGTGAAGTGGAGGTCCGCCATGGATAGTCTCAGTCCACCGTGTGCGGAACATGTGGGAAGACTGTGTCGAAGCGCTTCGACGATTGGCCTAGACATTCTTCACGTGCGCGGTCTAACCTTCCCCTGCAAGACGTATCGTGGGGGTGACGGCCTGACGCTCGCGAATGTCGAAGCGCTTCACCGCCGCTCCCCGAACCCGACCCGAGAAGGACATTCATGGTGACGCTGGCCGAAGTCGCCCGTCAGGCGGGTGTCTCGCCCTCGACGGTGTCCTACGTGCTCTCCCGCAAGCGCTCCATCTCGGACGAGACGCGGCGCAAGGTCGAGGCCGCGATCGAGTCGCTGGGCTACCACCCGCACGCCGGCGCCCGCGCGCTGGCCTCGAACCGCTCGAACATCCTGGCCCTGATGATCCCGCTGCGCAGCGACATGTACGTGCCGGTGATCATGGAGATCGCGATGGCCGTCACCACCGAGGCCCGCGAGTTCGGCCAGGACGTGCTGCTGCTGACCAAGGACGAGGGCACCGCGGGCGTGCGCCGGATCGCCGGCAGCGGCCTGGCCGACGCGATGATCATGATGGACATCGAGCTCGAGGACGACCGGATCCCGGTGCTGCGCGAGACCGAGACCCCCGCCGTGCTCATCGGACTGCCCGCCGACCCGGCCGGCCTGGCCTGCGTGGACCTGGACTTCGAGGCCACCGGCTCGGCCTGCGTCGAACACCTCGCCGGGCTCGGCCACCGGGACATCGCGCTGATCGGCGAGGGCGAGGGCGTCTACAAGCGCAACACCGGCTTCGCGGCGCGCACCCTCGCCGGCTTCCAGCGCGCGGCCGCCGCGCACGGCGTGCGCGCGGTGCACCGGTCCTGCGAGGGCACCTACGAGTCCACCGCGGGCGTGCTCTCCCGGATCCTCGAGGAGCGCCCCAGCACCACCGGCTTCGTCGTGCAGAACGAGGCGGCCATCGCCCCGCTGCTCAGCCTGCTGCGGCTGTCCGGACGCGCCGTGCCCGAGGACACCAGCGTCGTGGCGATCTGCCCCGACCAGGTCGCCCTGCAGTCCTCGCCGCGGCTGACCAGCGTCTCCATCCCCGCCGAGGAGATGGGCCGGCAGGCCGTGCGGCAGGTCATGGCCCAGCTCGACCGCGGCGCCGAACCCCACGTCAGCCAGACCACGCTGATCCCGCCCGCGCTGACCGTGCGCGACTCCAGCGCCCCGGGACCCATCGCGCTCGGATAGCACCCCACAACCGCACACTTCCCGGCGCCGCCCCGAGGGCCGCGCCGCGATACGCCGCACCCTTCCGCTGAGAAAGGCTTCACCCGTCATGTCCGAGGAATCCCCGCTCGCTTCGCTCGCCCACGAAATCGGCGAGTTCTCGGTCCACACCGTGGGCGGCGTCCGCGCCCTGGAGTGGACGGGCCGTCAGGAGGTGCTGCGGGTCGAACCGTGGGGCCCGAACTCGCTGCGGGTCCGTTCGAAAGTCGGCGGCGTGATCCTGGAGGGACTGCCGGGGGCGCTGCTCGATCCACCGGACGCCGCGTCCGACGGGACGATCGAGATAACCGAGCACGGCGCCACCGTCGTCAACGGCGAGATCACCGCCCGGATCACGTCGACCGGCCGCGTCGTCTTCCAGCGCACCGAGGACGGATCCGAGCTGCTGTCCGAGGAGAACGCGCACTTCTGGTGGCCCGGCCCGCGGCTGCGGACCGCGCACGGCAACGGATACGCGCGGCTCGAACAGCGCTTCGCCGCGTACCCGGACGAGAAGCTCTACGGCCTCGGCCAGCACCAGCACGGCCTGTACGACCAGAAGGGCGCGGTGATCGAGCTCATCCAGCGCAACTCCGAGGTCTCCATCCCGTTCATGGTGTCCTCGCGCGGCTACGGCTTCCTGTGGAACAACCCGGCGATCGGCCGCGTCGAGCTCGCGCTCAACGGCACGCGCTGGGTCGCCGACAGCGCCCGGCAGCTGGACTACTGGATCACCGCGGGCGACCCGGCCGCCATCCAGCGCACGTACGCCGACGTGACCGGCCACGTGCCGATGCTGCCGGAGTGGGCCGCGGGCTTCTGGCAGTGCAAGCTGCGCTACCGCTCGCAGGAGGAGCTGCTGGAGGTCGCCCGCGAGTACCACCGGCGCGGTATTCCGCTGGACGTGATCGTCGCGGACTTCTTCCACTGGACCCACCTGGGCGAATGGCGCTTCGACCCGGCCGAGTGGCCCGACCCGGACGCCGCCGTCGCCGAACTGGCCTCGTACGGCACGAAGCTGATGGTCTCGGTCTGGCCCTCCGTCAGCCCGCTGTCCGAGTACCACGCCGAGATGGAGCGCCGCGGCCTGCTGATCGGCACCGAGTTCGGCCCCGTCGCGCACGCCGACTGGCCGGACAAGGGCGCCGACAAGCCGGTCCAGGTCGCGTTCTACGACGCCACCAACCCGCGCGCCCGCGACTTCGTCTGGTCCAAGGTCCGCGCCAGCTACCTCGACCACGGCATCGAGGTCTTCTGGGCCGACGCCTGCGAGCCCGAGCTCAAGCCCGGCTACCAGGCCAACCTGCGCTACCACGCGGGCGCCGGACTCGAGGTCGGCAACATGTACCCGCGGGAGAACTCGCGGATGTTCTTCGAGGGCATGCACGCCGCCGGGAAGACCGAGGTCGTCACGCTCAACCGCTCGGCCTGGGCCGGTTCCCAGCGGTACGGCGCGATCCTGTGGTCCGGCGACATCTACACGGACTTCGCGACCTTCCGCCGGCAGATCGCGGCCGGCCTGAACACCGCGCTGTCCGGGATGCCCTGGTGGAACACCGACATCGGCGGCTTCCACGGCGGCGACCCGTCCTCGCCGGACTACCGCGAGGTCATGGTCCGCTGGTTCCAGTTCGGCGCGTTCAGCCCGATCTTCCGGCTGCACGGCTTCCGCGAGCCCGCGCAGCCGTTCTCCACGCAGGTCACCGGCGGCCCGAACGAGATCTGGTCGTACGGCGAAGAAGCCTGCGACATCATGGCCTCGTACATCGCGCTGCGCGAGCGGCTCAAGCCGTACATCCTGTCGGTCATGGCCGAGGCGCACGAGACCGGCATCCCGCCGATGCGTCCCTACCTGGTCGAGTTCCCCGAGGACCCGAAGTCCTGGTCCGTCGACGACGCGTACCTCTTCGGCCGCGACCTGCTCGTCGCTCCCGTCCTGGAGGCCGGCGCCCGCTCCTGGGACGTCTACCTGCCCAAGGGCGCGACCTGGCGCGACGCGTGGACCGGCGAGGAGCACGAGGGCGGCCAGACCGTGACCGTCCCCGCGCCGCTCGACCGGATCCCGCTGTTCCTGCGCGACGGGGCGAGCCTGCCGATCGCCGAGTAGTTACATGGACCGCTGGTAGCTGCGGAAGGCGCGCGTCGAGACCCAGGCGCAGAACGCCATGAGCACCGCGAGGTAGCCCAGGTTCTCGAAGATCGGCCCCCAGTCCGGGTTCGCACCGAGCGCGCCGCGCCCGGCTACCAGCGTCCAGTTCACCGGGTTGTACTTGGTGATGTTCTGCATCCAATGCGGCATCAGAACCAGCGCCATGAAACCGGTGGACATGAATTGAAGCGGCAACAGAATGAAGTTGGACGCCGCGATGATCGACTCTTCGCGGCGTACCAGCAGCGCGAGCCCGTACGACATTGCGCCGATCGCCGTGGCCAGCAGGTTCGTCGCCACCATCAGCACCAGGACACCGAGCACGAGATGGTGGTAGCTGGCACCGACCGCCGCGCCGAAAAGCAGGATGATGATGGCCTGGATGACGATCGAGAGCACTTGAACGATCAAGCGTCCCAGGATCAGTGACGAGCGGTTGACCGGCGAGACCAGGAAGCGGTCGAGCACGCCCCGCGTCAGGTCGTCCAGGATCGCCATCCCGCCCCAGCCCGCGCCGAAGAACCCGGACATCACGACGATCGACGGCACGAGGTAGGTCTCGTAGTTCGACGCGCCGAAGCCCGGAATCTGCGTCACCGACTTGAACAGCTGGCCGAACAGCAGCAGCCAGATCATCGGCTGGATCAGCGTGAAGGCCACGTACATCGGCTGCCGCAGGAACGCCCGGAAAGCGCGTCCGGTCATGTACCAGGTGTCTGCCAGGGCGTTCACTGCGCCGCCTCCAGGTCCGCCGAGCTGAACGAGCGGCCGGTGTACCGCAGGTAGACGTCGTCGAGCGAGGGCCGCGCGACGGTGACCGAGGCGACGTGGACGTCCACTTCCTCCAGCGCGGCGAGTAGCGCGGGCACCGCCCCCGCCCCGTCCGCGCTGCGACCCCGCAGCGTCAGTCCGTCCACGCCGACGTCCGAGAGCAGATCACGGGCGATCGCCACGGACTTCGCGGTGTCCGTGTCGGTTCCGGCCGCCAACTCCAGACTCACCGCGTCGCCGTTCAGTTGTGCCTTCAACTCATCCGGCGTTCCCTGAGTGACGATCCGGCCCTGGTCCACGATCGCGAGATTGCGGGCGAGCTGGTCCGCCTCCTCCAGGTAATGCGTCGTCAGCAGGATCGTCAGCCCCTGATCCCACGCCAGTTCGCGGATCTGCTCCCACATCTCGGCACGCGCCTCCGGGTCCAGGCCCGTGGTCGGCTCGTCGAGGAACAGCACGCGCGGCGCGTGCATCAGCCCGAGCGCCACGTCGAGCTTGCGCTTCATGCCGCCCGAATACGTCTTCACGAAACGCCTGCCGACCTCGGCCAGTCCGAAGCGCAGCAGCAGTTCGTCCGCGCGCCGATTCAGCTCGGCGCCGCGCATCCCGTACACGCGGCCCTGCAGCAGCAGGTTCTCCCGGCCGGTCGCCTGCACGTCCACGCCCGAGTTCTGCGCGACGCAGCCGATGGCCCGGCGCACCTGCTTCTGCTGCTTCACGATGTCGAAGCCCGCCACCGTCGCGGTCCCGCCGGTCGGCGCGGAGAGCGTCGTCAGCATCTTCACGATCGTGGACTTGCCCGCGCCGTTCGGCCCGAGCAGCCCGAAGACGGTTCCCGCCGGGATGCTCAGGCTGACCCCGCGCACCGCCCGCACCTCGCCCTTGTACGTTTTCACCAGGTCTCTCGCGTCGATCGCGACGCCGTTCCCGGCCGTGTTCCTGGTCACGGCAGCCCCCTTGTGTTCGCGCTATATCGCGTTGGCGAGAGACACGATATAACGCGAATCCTGAGTGTCAAGCCCCACGCGGCTTGCGCGGTGTCCCGCGGCTGCGGTACGACAATCCCAATCGCGCGGTGGGAGCGCGAACGACCTTGGGAGGGGGTCGGCCGTGGCCGACCAGCTTTGGTTCAGCAACAACAGCCGGGACCTGTCGAACAGTTACGGCGACGACGCCGGATTCGAGTTCGAGTTCTACTGCCAGCGCTGCAGCGACACGTGGCGTTCCGGCTTCGAGAACTACACGCTCGGCCGCGCCTCCGGCTGGCTGCGCCGGGCGAGCAACATGGCCTCGAACGTCACCGCGAACGTCGGCTGGGACGTGGCCAACACCGTCGGCGGTCTGGCCGACGCCGGCTGGCACAAGGCCCGCGACGCCGCCTTCCAGCGCGCGATCACCAAGGCCGACGAGCACTTCCACCGCTGCGCGCGGTGCACCGACCACGTGTGCGACAACTGCTGGAACGCCGACCGGGGCCTGTGCCGCCGCTGCGCCCCCGACGTGCAGACCGAGGTCGAGCAGGCGCGAGCCGAGGCCGAGGTCTACGCCGCGCGCACGGCCGCCGCCGAGGCCGGTGCGAAGCTGGCCGAGGGCATCGACGTGACGACGCAGCACGCGCTGGTCTGCCCGCAGTGCAAGAGCGAGACGCACGGCAGCAAGTTCTGCCCCGAGTGCGGCCACAAGATGGGCGGACCGGCCACCTGCACATCGTGTTCGAGCGAGGTCCCGGCCACGGCGAAGTTCTGCCCGGAGTGCGGGACCCCGGCCTAGCTCGCCGCCCTCGCGTAACGCTGCCCGAGCTTGCGGACCGCTTCCACGAGCTCGGGCGGCGACGTGACGGTGAAGTCGAACCCGATCATGCCGAGATAGACCGCGAACATCTCGGCGTTGTCGTTGCCGCTGCTCAGCATGCACGTCTCGGCGTCGATGCTCTGGATCGGACCGACATGCGCGGGAACGCGTTCGGCGACGACCTCGGCCGGGGCGTGGATCGTGATCTGCGCGGCGACCCGCCACGGCGCGGCCGAGACGCGGTCCGATACGTAGCGCGCCAGATCCTCGTCCGGCAGTTCGCGCGGCGGGAACTTCGGACCGGCCGGGAACTTCGGCGTCATCCGGTCGACGCGGAACGTGCGCCAGTCGTCGCGATCCCGGTCCCACGCGACCAGATACCAGCGCCGACCCCAGTTGACCAGGCCGTACGGCTCCGCGATCCGTCGGCTGGGCGTCTTGCCGCGATCCTCGTAGTCGAAGCGCACGAGCTCGTGGTCCCGGCACGCGGCGGTCAGTTCCGTCAGCACGCTCGCGTCCACGCGCGGCGAATTCGCGTTCGTCGTCGACACCGACGCCACGTACGTCTGCAGTGCATTGACCCGCCTGCGCAGCCGCGACGGCAACACTTTCTCGACCTTCGCCAGCGCCCGCAGCGACGTCTCCTCGATGCCTGAGATCGACCCCGACGCCGCCGTCCGCAACCCGACCGCGACCGCGACTGCCTCCTCATCGTCCAGCAGAAGCGGCGGCAGCTGAGCGCCCGCGCCGAGCCGATAACCGCCGACCGCGCCGCGTGTCGCGTCCACCGGATACCCGAGATTGCGCAGCCGCTCCACGTCGTTGCGCACGGTCCGGGTGCTCACGCCGAGCCGATCGGCCAGCTGCGGGCCGGTCCATTCGCGGGGCGTCTGCAAGAGCGAGAGCAGACGCAGCAGTCGTGCCGAGGTCTCCAACATGTTTTCCAGTCTGCCCGGTAATCAGGAATCAAGCTTGCCTAATGCCCTCCTACCTTGAAGACATGACGACAACGACCTCGAACCCCCGCAAGTGGCTGGGTCTGACCGCGATCCTCGCCGCGACCCTGATGGACCTGCTCGACAGCACGGTCCTGAACATCGCAGGCCCGGCGATCCACCGCTCGCTCGGCGGCAGCACCGCCGCGCTGCAGTGGTTCTCGGCCGCCTACACGCTCGCGCTAGCTGCAGGCCTGCTCGTCGGCGGACGGCTCGGCGACATGTACGGCCGCCGCCGGATGCTGCTCGCCTCCTCGGTCGGCTTCACCGCCGCATCCGTCGCCTGCGCGTTCGCCTGGTCTCCGGCCTCGCTGATCACCGCCCGCGCGATCCAAGGAGTGGTCGCCGCGATGATGGTGCCGCAGGGCTTCGGCCTGATCCGGGAGCTGTTCCCCGGAAAGGAGATGAGCAAGGCCTTCGCGCTGTTCGGCCCGGCCATCGGCCTGTCCACGATCCTCGGCCCGGTCGTCGCCGGCGCCCTGGTCAACGCGAACATCCTGGGCACCGGCTGGCGCGCCGTCTTCCTGATCAACCTGCTGCTCGGCGGGTACACCCTCGTCGTCGGCCGCCGCGCGCTGCCGAACTCCGCGCCGACCGCGCGCGGCTCCCGGCTCGACCTGCTCGGCGCGCTGCTCGGCGGCGCCGCGATGACGATGCTGATCTACCCGCTGATCGAGGGCCGCGACTCCGGCTGGCCCGCCTGGTGCTTCGCGCTGATGGTCGGCAGCCTGCCGGTGTTCACGCTCTTCGCCCTGCGGCAGCGCATGCTGGCCCGGCGCACCGGCGGCAGCCCGCTGATCGACCTGGCCGTCTTCCGCAACCGCTCGTACACCTCAGGCCTCGTGTTCATCCTCTCCTTCTTCGGCGTGGTCGTCGGATTCTCGCTCGCCTTCGGCCTGTTCCTGCAGCTCGGCCTCGGCTACAGCGCGATGCACGCCAGCCTGACCTCGGTCTCGATGGCCGCCGGTGCGTTCGTCGGCTCCGCGCTCAGCGCAACCCTCGGCGCCAGGCTCGGCCGCCGCATCATCCACCTCGGCCTCATCGGAATGGCTCTCGGCACGGTCGGCTTCCTGCTCGTCCTCGACCACGCGGGTGCCGGAGTGAGCGGCTGGGACATGTCCGCGCCGCTCGCGGTGTACGGCCTCGGCATGGGCGCCATCTTCGTGCCGCTGTTCGACCTCGTCATCGGCGACGTGCCGACCCATCAGATCGGTTCGGCCTCCGGCGTCCTCGAGTGCGTCCAGCAGTTCGGCGCGGCCCTCGGCGTGGCCGTCCTCGGAACGGTGTTCTTCAACGCCTTCGGTGCGCACTCCTTCGCGGCCGCCGCACCCGCCGTGCACGCGGCCAAGCTGATCGCCGAGATCGCCCTCGGCCTGACCGGGATCGCGTTCCTGCTGGTCTTCCTGCTCCCGCGGCACGGCCGGCCCGGGCACGGCGCCCCGGAGCAGGAGCCGCAGGACGTCGCGGCCGCCGACGAGGTTCACGAGTCCGAGTTGGCCGCCGTCTGACACCGATCTCACCGCCTCAACGGCCGTGCGTGCTGAATGCGCGCACGGCCAGCGGCATGAACAGCGCCAGCAGCACGGCGGACCAGGCGAACGTCGCCTCGATCGGGTGCGCGAGCGGCCACGGCGAGGTCGCGGCGGCCCCGATCGTGTCGCCGAACAACGAGCGCGCCGCCGACGTGGCGCAGCTGACGGGGTTCCAGTCCGCGATCGTCCGCAGCCAGCCGGGCATCCCGGCCGTCGGCACGTACACGTTGCTCACGGTGCTGACCGGCAGCACGAGAAGCCCCGCCTGCGCCGCGATCTCCTCGCGGCGGCACGCCATGCCGAGGAAGAACCCGACCCACACGACGGCGAAGCGCAGGAGCAGCAACAGGCCGAGCGCGCCGATCGCCTTCGCGGCGCCGTCGTGCACCCGCCAGCCCACCGCGTATCCGACCCCCGCCATCAGCACAATGATCACGGCGTTCACCATCACGTCCGCGACCGCCTGCCCGAGCAGCGTCGCGGTGCGCGATATCGGCAGCGTGCGCAACCGGTCGGTCATGCCGCGCTCCAGGTCACGCGCCGCGCCGACCATACTGGCCATGATGCCGTTCACCGCGATCAGCACGAACAGCCCCGGCATCAGGTAGCTGCGGTAGTCCTCGCCGCCCGGAATCCGGATCGCGCTGCCGAAGACGTAGCCGAACATCACCAGCATCACGAGCGGTGCGCCGAGCGACATGCCGATGAGGCCGGGGGAGTTGCGGTAGAAGAGCAGCACCCGAATCGTGAGCGTCCACGCATCCGAAACGGGCCGTCGCCCGCGCACCGTCGTAGCTATGGCACTCATCTCTAATTCCTCCCCGTCGTGTCGCCGGTCAGCGTCAAGAACACTTCGTCGAGCGACGGCCGCCGCAGCGCCACATCGACGGCGTCCACTCCCGCCGCGTCGAGTTCGCGAACAAGCCGAGGCAGGCCGACACCGCGTCCGCCGCCCGTGTTCACGCTGACGCGCAGCTCATCCGCCTCGATCGTGGTCAGGCATCCGGTCAGTTCGCGCAGGATCTTCGCCGCGGTCTCCAGATGCGCCGCGTCGGCCAACGTCGCCTCGACGCGAACGCCGATCGCCTCCTTGAGCTCGTCCGGATGCCCGGAGGCGATGACGATCCCCTGATCCACGACCACGATGTCGTCGGCAAGGTGATCTGCCTCGTCGAGGTACTGCGTGGTCAGCAGCACGGTCGTCCCGTCCTCGGCGAGCTGCCGGACGGTCTCCCAGACCTCATTGCGGCTTCGCGGATCGAGGCCCGTCGTCGGCTCGTCCAGGAACAACACGTCCGGCCTGGTAATCAGACTGGCAATCAGGTCGAGCCGCCGTCGCATGCCGCCCGAGTACGTGCGCACGAGGCGATCCGCGGCGTCGGCCAGTTCGAAGCGTTCCAGCAGTTCGTCGGCCCGCTGCCGGGCACCGCGTGCGCCGAGGTGCCGCAATCGCCCGAGCAGCCGCAGGTTCTGACGGCCCGTGATGCCCTCGTCGAGCGCCGCGTGCTGGCCGGTGAACCCGATGCGGCGGCGCACTTCGTCGGGTCGGCGCACGACGTCGTACCCGGCGACGCTCGCCTGCCCGGATGTCGGAGCCGAGAGCGTGGCCAGCACGCGCACGGCCGTCGTCTTCCCCGCGCCGTTCGGCCCGAGCAGTCCGCAGACCGTGCCCGCGCCGACGCTCAGATCCAGGCCGCGCAGGGCGTGCGTCTTCCCGAAGCGCTTGTGCAGACCGGTCACGGTGATGGCTGCCGCGTCCATGGCCACTCCTCACTAAGTACGACGTACGTTGTTTCCGGCACTCCGAGCATACTACGTACGCTGTACGCCCTGTCTAGACTCGATCCGAGGTGATGTCGCATGACGACCGATCGGCCCGAGCTGATCTGGCTGCGCCCGGAGCGCAGCGCCCGGGGGCCCGTGCCCGCGCACAGCCGCGCGGCCATCGCCGCCGCCGCGATCGCCCTGGCCGACGCCGAGGGCCTGGCCGGTGTGTCCATGCGGAAGATCGCCGCGTCGCTCGGCGCGGGCACGATGTCGCTGTACAACTACGTGCCCGCGAAGGAGCAGTTGTTCGACCTGATGCTCGACGCGGTCGCGGGGGAGTGGAAGCTGCCCGACGGACCGTCAGGCGACGCGCGAGCGGACCTGCTGGAGTTCGCGAAGCAAGGTCTCGCGGCGATGCGGCGTCACGCGTGGGTGCCCGCGCTCATCCTGACCCGCCCCACGATCGGCCCGAACTCCCTGCGCTGCACGGAGTTCTTCCTGGCCGTCATGGCCGAGAACGACCAGCCCGCCGACGCCAAGATGGAGCTGTTCGCGATGCTCAACGGCTCCATCTGCATGTACGCGCAGTGGGAGGCGAACCAGCGCCAGGCCGGCGGCAGCGAGCAGTGGCAGCGGGAGCTCGTCACGTACCTGGCCCAGGCCGCGGCCACCGGCGACTATCCGCACCTCGCCGCTACGTTCGCGTCCAGTATCGGCCAGGCGCCCGACCTCGACCCCGACGCGGTCTTCACCCGCGCCATCGGCCGCGTCGTCAGCATCATCCTCGCATAGCTATACGCTCAAACGCATAGTGTTCCACGTGGAACACTATGCGTCATAGGCGTCATCGGCGTCGACGCCCGCGTGCCGCACCTCGGCCACCGTCTCGTTGTCGTCGTTGAGCGTGATCACCACTTCGAGGTGGCGACCCTCCAGAACCAGCGGCAGCCAGTACTTCGCGTCGTCCCACATCTGCTCGTAGGGCGGCGCCGAGACCGGATACCACCGCGTGTCGAGTTCCTCCGTCTCGACGGGCTCGCCCTCGAAGCGGTCGCAGGCGAACATCGCCACGTACACGTCCCACTCCGGCTTCGTCGGGAACAGGAACGTGACCGCCCCCATCGGCAGGAGATCGTCCGCCGCGACCCGAAGCCCGGTCTCCTCGGCGACCTCCCGCACGCAGGCTTCCTCCAGGCTCTCGCCCGGCTCGACCTTCCCGCCCGGCAGCACGTGCTTGCCCAGCCCGAAGCCCGTCTTCTTGAGACCGACCAGAAGTTCCCTGGCGCCGGTCCCGGTCGTCCGGGTGAGCAGGCACTCGCAGGTGAGCGGGAGATTCACGTAACGTCCCCTCGATAGCATGACGGCGTGGAGATCGCGATCGACGACCTGAGCAGTCCCGAGATTATCGAACTGCTCGCCGAGCACGTGGCCGAGATGCGGCGCGTGACCCCGCAGGAGGAGAGCGTGCACGCCCTCGACCTCGACGGTCTGCGGCGGCCCGAGGTCACCTTCTGGTCCCTGCGCGACGGCGACCGGATCGCCGGCTGCGGAGCGATCAAGCGGATCGACGAGACGCACGCCGAGCTCAAATCCATGCGCACCGCCGCCGCCTACCAGCGCCGAGGCGTCGCCGCGAGAATCCTCACGCACATCGAGTCCGAATCTGCGCGGATGGGACTGACCCGCCTGAGCCTGGAGACCGGCGCCGAGGACTTCTTCGCCCCCGCCCGAGCCCTCTACCTGCGCTCCGGCTTCGAAGTCTGCGAACCCTTCGCCGACTACGTGCCCGACCCGCTCAGCGTCTTCATGACGAAGGCGATCGCGTGACCGCCGGATTCGCCAAGTCCGCCGACAGTACTCGGATCGCCTACCAGGTCGAGGGCGACGGCCCGCCCCTACTGCTGATCGCGGGCCAGGCGAACAACCACCACTGGTGGGACGGCGTGCGCGACGACTTCGCCGACGTGCGCACCACGATCACCCTCGACTATCGCGGCACCGGCGACAGCGGCAAGCCGGACAGCCCGTACAGCATCGAGATCTTCGCGCAGGACGCCCTCGCCGTACTCGACGAACTCGGCATCGAATCCGCCGACGTCTACGGAACCTCGATGGGCGGCCGCACCGCGCAGGTCATCGCGGGCCGACACCCGCGGCGTGTGCGAAAGCTGATCCTCGGCTGCACGTCACCCGGCGGCGCACACGGAATCGAGCGCAGCGACGCCGTCCGCAGATCACTGGCCCAACTCGACCGCGACGCCGCACGGCAGGCGCTGGCCGAGCTCATGTACACGCCTGGCTGGCTGGCCGAGCATCCCGGGCCGCACCAGACGATGGGCGACCCGGACATGCCCGACTACGCGCGACGCCACCACCTGCGTGCCAGCGCCGGCCACGACGCCTGGGACCTGCTGCCCGCCATCAGCGCTCCGACACTCGTGCTGCACGGCGCCGACGACATCTTCAACCCGTCCGCGAACGCCCCGCTCCTCGCCGAGCGCATCCCCGACGCGCGCCTGCACCTGATCGAGGGCGCCCGCCACGCCTACTTCGAAGAGTTCAGAGACGTGGCCGGGCCCTTGGCGCTCGACTTCCTGGCCGACTAGACCGACCTACGCCGATCTACGCGGACGCGTCGTTCAGCGCGCCGATCTCATCCGCCGACAGCTCCAGTCCGACACTCGGGATCAGCTCGGCAAGCTGCTCCACCGTCCGCGCCGAGGCGATCGGCGCGGCCACGGTCGGCTGCGCGGCCAGCCACGCCAGCGACACCGCCGCCACCGGAACGCCGTGCGCCGCCGCGATCTCGTCGAGCACCGACAGCGCCGCGTAGCCGCGCTCGTCCCGGTACTTCGCCACACCCTCGGCCCGCACCGACTCGACCTCGACGCCCGGACGGTACTTGCCCGCGAGGAAGCCGCGCGCCAGACCGAAGTACGGCAGCGACGGGATCGACTCCTTCACCAGGAACGGAGCCGTGTCCGCCTCGAACTCCGCGCGCTCCAGCAGGTTGTAGTGGTTCTGCAGGGCGCTGTACCGCGCGAATCCCTCGCGCTCCGAGATCGCCAGCGCCTCGGCCAGCCGCGGCGCGGTGTAGTTCGACGCCGCGATGTAGCGCACCTTCCCGGCCCGCACCAGCGTGTCGAACGCGCCGAGCGTCTCCTCCAGCGGCACCGACTCGTCGTCGCGGTGCGCGTAGTAGAGATCGATGTAGTCGGAGCCGAGGCGCGCCAACGACTCGTCCGCCGCGGCGAGGATGTTCTCCGCCGACAGCCCGGGGCGGCTCTCCTTCATCGCCACCTTCGTCGCCAGCACGATCGAGGAGCGGTTGCCGCGCGCCGCGAACCAGCGCCCGAGCACCTCCTCGGACAGCCCGCCCACGCCGTTGTTCGCCCGCGCGCCGTAGACGTCCGCCGTGTCGATGAAGTTGCCGCCCGCCGCCGCGTACGCGTCCAGCACGGCGAACGAGGCGGATTCGTCCGCCGTCCAGCCGAACACGTTCCCGCCCAGGCAGAGGCCGTAGACATCCAGTTCAGTGGTACCGAGAGTGGTCATGATCCCGGCAACAAGCGCCGCCAACAACTTGTTCCCGCTAACTATTCCCGCGGACGGAGCGCCCCTGTCGCGACCTTGTCCGCCGCCACCAGTTTCCCGCGACAGATTCGTTCGCCGACACCTTGTTCCACTTTCGATTCATTGGTAGCGTCCTCGCAAGCCCCCGAGGAGGTACCCCCGTATGTCCACACCCGTCGTCCCCGGCCTCAGCGGCGTGCACCGCGCGCGGCTCCACACGCTGCTGGAACGCGAGCAGGACGAGTTCGCCCGCCGGAACCCGCGCTCGGCCGCGGCGTACCAGCGCGCCGACTCGCTCTTCGGCCGGGTCCCGATGACGTGGATGAACAAGACCTCCGCGCACTTCCCGCTCTACCTCGACACCGCGCGCGGCGCGCACGTCACCGACGTCGACGGCCACACGTACGTCGACTTCTCCCTCGGCGACACCGGCTCCATGGCGGGCCACAGCCCCGCCCCCGTGGCCGAAGCCGTCCGCCGCCGCGTCGAGGACCTCGGCGGACTGGCCGTGATGCTGCCCACCGAACAGGCCGAGACCGCCGGCGCCCACCTCGCAGCCCGCTTCGGCCTGCCCCGCTGGTCCTTCTCACTCACCGCCACCGACGCCAACCGCTGGGCCATCCGGCTCGCCCGCGCCGTCACCGACCGCCCGAAGATCCTGGTCAACAGCTACTGCTACCACGGCTCGGTAGACGAATCCCTGATCGTCACCTCCCCCGACGGCGGTGCCCCGCGCCCCGGCAACGTAGGCGCCCCGGTAGACGTCACCGAAACCAGCCGCGTAGCCGAATTCAACGACCTCGAAGGCCTGGAGCGCGAACTGGCCCACGGCGACGTGGCCGCCGTCCTCATGGAACCCGCCCTCACCAACATCGGCATCGTGCTCCCGGAACCCGGCTACCTAGACGGCGTCAGAGAGGTGACGACCCGCCACGGCACCCTGCTCATCCTCGACGAAACCCACACCTTCTGCGCGGGACCAGGAGGCGCCACCCGAGCCTGGAACCTCCACCCCGACATCGTCACCATCGGCAAGGCCATCGGCGGCGGCATCCCGGCCGGCGCCTACGGCCTGTCCGCCGAACTCGCCGACCGCCTCCTCAACCGCACCGACCTAGACCTCGTCGACATGGGCGGCGTAGGCGGCACCCTCGCAGGCAGCGCCCTCTCGACCGCCGCGGTCTGCGCCACCCTCGGCGAAGTCCTCACCGACGAGGCCTTCGACCACATGCACCAACTCGCCGAACGCTTCGAGGCAGGCGTGGCCGAGGTCATCACCAAACACCACCTGCCCTGGTCCGTCACCCGTCTGGGCGCCCGCGTCGAATACCGCTTCGCCAACCCCGCCCCGCGCACCGGAACCGAGGCATCCACCGTCCACGACCAGGAACTCGACGACTACCTGCACACCTACCTGGCCAACCGCGGCATCCTGATGACCCCCTTCCACAACATGGCCCTGATGTCCCCCGCCACCACCACCGACGACGTCGACCTGCACTCCAGGCTCTTCGCCGAGGCCGTCGCCGACCTCGTCGCGAGCTGACACGAGCAGCCGCCCCGGCCCGATACCCTCGCCCCCATGAGCACCCCCCGCCTGGACGAGACCGACAAGCAGATCCTGCGGGCCCTGCAACACGACGGCCGCGTCTCCTACGCCGACCTGGGCCCGGCAGTAGGCCTCTCCGCCCCCGCCGCCCGCGCCAGAGTCCAACGCCTCATCGACACCGGCGTAGTCCGCGTAGTAGGCGTCACCGACCCCATCGCCCTAGGCCTCCCCACCATGGCCATGCTAGGCATCCGCGCCACCGGCGACATCCGCGCCACCGCCGACGCCATCTCCGCCTGCGAAGGCGTCATCTACGTAGTCCTCACCGCCGGCGCCTTCGACCTCTTCGTAGAAGTCGTCTGCCACACCCCCGCCGAACTCCTCACCCTCGTCAACGACCACATCAAGGCCGTTGATGGCGTGACGCACGTGGAGACGTTCACCTACTTCGGCATCCACACGCACCGGTTCGTGTGGGACGTGCCGTAGGGGTGGGCTTTCATGGGCTCGGTGCCTCGTGGTGCTGTGTCCGGTGTTCGTGGGCGGGCGAGGTGTGCGTTACCCACCCACCCGCCCCACGCATGACTACCGCTGTGCTGCCGTACCGTCGGCGGCCTGCGGGTGCGCTAACGGTCACGCCTGCTCGTGATCGAACACGTAGACGCTTACCGTCGCGCTCCCCAGCCCAGCGCAATTTGGATCGAGTCGGCACCTAGGTCCGTCGACGGTTCGCGCCTGCGTTCGTGATCTAACCGTCGTCTCCGTCGGTCACGGTGATCGTCCACGAGCATTCCGAGTTGACCTCTAGCGAATGTGTACCAGCATCGTCATGCTGGTACGTCGTGTCCGAGCCCTTCTCCTGAAGCTCGTTGACGAGCACGTCTCCGTTCGGGTAGTCCTCGTACACCTGGAAATTGCCCTGGCTGCCGAAGCTCGAACAGTCGTAGCTGTAGGCAAGCGACCAGTCGTTGCCGACAGTGAACGACTTCGTCGACTTGATCCCGTCGCCGGACTCCTTGAGGACTACCGTCTTCGTCGGTGCCGCCGATGTCGCGGGTGCGAGGGCCGTGGCAGTGCTCGTCGCGACGGACAGTTGGCCGCCAAGTTTTGCCGCAACGTCGGACCCGTACGGCGGAACGGTGTTCAGTACCCAGTTCACGCCGATGACTTCCTCCGCCGAATCACCTGGAAGCTCGGCGGCCAGCGAAAGCATGTTCTGCGCGTACGCAACCGCATCCGCGTGGTTGTCGAATATCTCGACCACCGAGTCGGATTCCGATCCGACGTTCCCGGGAGAACTGCAGTCGTCTGCGGCGAGCGAGCCGGCCACAGTCGACCCGGAGACTGGTGTGGCGTCGTCGCAGGGCAATCCAGCATTGCTCAGTGCATCGAAAAGGTCACCGATGTTGCCGTATGACCCGCCGTCCGCAGGCGGTGAGGATGCCGCGTTGGCCACTCCGACAGTGCTGCCGCCCGTCGAGTTGCCCGAGTTGTTGTTGCTGGCCCGACCTGCGGTGAACGCGACCGTGATGACGACGATGAGAGCGACCACGCCGAGGCATATATAGCCGACTGTGGCGTTCGTCTTCTTCTTGGTCGGCGGCTCGGGGCCGCTAGGCATGGAAAATGTGCCGAAATTGGTATCGCGCTGATCCACAGAGCTCCCCCTCTGATTCAAGCGTACTGATCCCACCAGATAGGCACGTTACGTAGCGGTCTAGCCGCATGTCAGGTGTTCGCTAATCTGTGACCTGCCCGTATGCGGACTGAAGCCAGTTGCGAACGAGGCGGTTGTTGCATTTGAGATCTTGTGTGAGGCTTCGGTATTCCCTATGTGGTTCAGCGCGTGATCGTGGCAGCAGAAAGCGGCACCACGTAAGTCCGTGATGCCGCTCAAGTTGATCGCCCGGCTGAGGATCAGGGGCGATCCAGGGCGTCGCCTACCACCCCCGCTTACGCCACTCCTCCAAATGCGGCCTTTCATCCCCCAGCGTCGTGTCCTTGCCGTGGCCCGGGTAGACCCAGGTCTCGTCCGGGAGGACCTCGAAGACCTTGCTGACGACGTCGCCGTACAGGGAGGCGAAGCGGGCGGGGTCCTTGTCGGTGTTGCCTACGCCGCCGGGGAAGAGGCAGTCGCCGGTGAAGAGGTGGGGGTGGCCCTTGGGGTCGTCGTAGAGGAGGGCGATGGAGCCGGGGGTGTGGCCGGCGATGTGGATGGCGCGGAGGCGGGCGTCGCCGAAGGTGATCTCGTCGCCGTCGTCGAGGAGGGTTCGGGTGGGGACGGGGATGCCGTCGGCGTCTAGGCGGCCGGCGAGGGTTTCGGCGTCGGTGGCCTCGACTACCTCGGCCAGGGCCTGCCAGTGGTCGGGGTGCTGATGGGTCGTCACGACCTTGCTCAGCGAGCCGTTGACGAGGCGCGTCAGGGTCTTGGGCTCGTTGGCGGCGTCGATCAGGAGTTGGTCGCCGCTGTACCGGCAGCGCAGCAGGTAGGCGTTGTTGTCGAATGGGCCGACCGCGACCTTGGTGATGACCAGTTCGGCGAGTTCGCGCACGTCGGGGGTGCCGCCTACGGTGACGTTTCCGTGGTAGTTCATGTGCCTGTTCTCCCTCTCCACCCTCGAATTCCAGCTGCTTCCAAGCCCTGCTCCGACTACTTCCACGCCGGCGGCTGCGGGAGCGGGCCGTGCGGCTCCACGTTCAGTCCATCACCGTTGCTGCGGCCGATCAACCAGGCGACCAGCGCGGCGGACGGGCCGCGGACCTCGGGGACCTGCTCGTCGCCGGGGGCGGCCAGCACGCCGTAGACGCGGTCGTCGTTGCCGTCCTCGTCTTCCGAGAGGATCCGGAACGCGGGGGACTCGGGGGTGAAGACGGGGTTCGAGAACCTTGCGGCGATCATCGCGAGTTCCGGCTCGGTGAAGTCCTCGGGCCAGTGCGCGGGGGAGTAGGCGGCGCGCAGGTCGACGTGGTGGATCAGGATCTCCTCCAGCCGCCACCAGGGCAGCCAGGCCGCCGACTGCTTCCCGCCGCGCCGCCCCTCGATCTCGTTCGCCCACTGCTCCGGGCTCAGCCGCGCAGCCTGCACGGCGAACCGCTCGCTGGTCTCGCGCACGTCCGCCACCAGTTCCGCGGCGGTCCGGCCGGCGCCCTGCTCGATCTCGGCGTCGCGGGCCTCGGGGGAGGCGTACATCGGGGTCTCCACGCCGGTCGCCGCCCACGTCAGGAGCCTGACGACGGCCTCGGCGTTGCGGGCGACGTGGGTGAGCACGTGGCCGCGGGTCCAGCCGGGAAGCAGGGAGGGTTCGCGCACCGCCGCGTCGTCGAACTGCTCGGCGGTGGCGATCAGCTGGGCCGTGGACTCGACGACCCGGGCGAGGGTCTCGGTCGGGTCCGGCACGGGGACAGCACTCGGGTCGGTTGCCATGGCTCTACTCTGGCGTATCCGGGGCCCGCGCCGCCACGCTCGCCCCACTCGTCCGGGTCCCGTGTTCCCGGACGGCACTTTTCTGTCGGTGGGCCAGCCTACGATGGTGCGAGGTGGTTTCTCCTCGGCCTCGCGCTGCCGGGGGACGGGGAATCGCCGCAGGCCAGACACCGTAGATCACTCCAGGGAGCAGAGCAGTGGCGGACAAGCTGATCGTGCGGGGGGCGCGGGAGCACAACCTCAAGGACGTCTCCCTGGACCTGCCGAGGGACGCCCTGATCGTCTTCACCGGCCTTTCCGGCTCCGGGAAGTCCTCGCTGGCCTTCGACACGATCTTCGCCGAGGGCCAGCGGCGCTACGTCGAGTCGCTCTCGGCGTACGCGCGGCAGTTCCTCGGCCAGATGGACAAGCCGGACGTGGACTTCATCGAGGGGCTCTCCCCGGCGGTGTCCATCGACCAGAAGTCGACCTCGAAGAACCCGCGCTCGACCGTGGGCACCATCACCGAGGTCTACGACTACCTGCGGCTGCTCTACGCGCGCGCGGGCAAGGCGCACTGCCCGGAGTGCAAGCGGATCATCACCCGGCAGAGCCCGCAGCAGATCGTGGACCGCGTCCTGGAGCTCGAGGAGGGCACCCGTTTCCAGGTGCTCGCGCCGGTGGTCCGGGAGCGCAAGGGCGAGTACGCCGAGCTGTTCAAGGAGCTGCAGGCCAAGGGGTACAGCCGGGCGCGGGTGGACGGCGTGGTGGTCCAGCTCGCCGAGCCGCCGACGCTCAAGAAGCAGGAGAAGCACACCGTCGAGGTGGTGATCGACCGCCTCGCGGTGAAGGCCTCGGCCAAGCGGCGGCTGAACGACTCGATCGAGACGGCGCTGCGGCTCGCGGGCGGCATGATCACCCTCGACTTCGTGGACCTGCCGGAGGACGACCCGCAGCGGGAGCGGATGTACTCCGAGCATCTCTACTGCCCGTACGACGATCTGTCCTTCGAGGAGCTCGAGCCGCGCTCGTTCTCCTTCAACTCGCCGTTCGGCGCCTGCCCGGAGTGCACCGGCCTCGGCATCCGGATGGAGGTGGACGAGGAGCTGATCATCCCGGACCCGGAGATGACGCTGAACGAGGGGGCGATCGCGCCCTGGTCCGGTTCGGGGCAGGCCAACGACTACTTCGGCCACCTGCTCGAGGGCCTGGCCGGCGAGCTGGGCTTCGACATGGACACGCCGTTCAAGAAGCTCCCGGCCAAGGCGCGCAAGGCGATCCTGCAGGGCCACAACCACAAGGTGACGGTCAGTTACACGAACCGCTTCGGCCGCACCCGCAGCTACTCGACCGGGTTCGAGGGCGTGATCCCGTGGATCGAGCGGCGGCACGCGGAGGCGGAGTCGGACAGCTCCCGCGAGAAGCACGCCGGGTACATGCGCGAGGCGCCCTGCCCGGCCTGCCACGGCACCCGGCTCAAGCCGCTCGTGCTCGCCGCGACGCTCGGCGGGCGCACCAAGGGCGAGTACACCGAGGGCGGCCGGTCGATCGCCGAGGTCGCCGGGATGCCGGTGGGCGAGTGCGCGGACTTCCTGCGCAACCTGAAGCTGGGCAAGCGCGAGGCGCAGATCGCCGCGCGGGTGCTCAAGGAGGTCAACGAGCGGCTGCAGTTCCTGGTCGACGTCGGCCTGGACTACCTGTCGCTGGACCGCGCCTCGGCCACCCTGGCCGGCGGCGAGGCGCAGCGCATCCGGCTGGCCACGCAGATCGGCTCCGGCCTGGTCGGCGTGCTGTACGTGCTCGACGAGCCGTCGATCGGCCTGCACCAGCGGGACAACCACCGGCTGATCGAGACGCTGGTCCGGCTGCGTAACCTCGGCAACACCCTGATCGTGGTGGAGCACGACGAGGACACCATCAAGATCGCCGACTGGGTGGTCGACATCGGCCCGGGCGCGGGCGAGAACGGCGGCCACGTCGTGGTCTCCGGCCCGGTCTCCGACCTGCTGGAGTCCGAGGACTCGCTGACCGGCGCGTACCTGTCCGGCCGGATGCGGATCGAGGTGCCCGCGCAGCGCCGCCCGATCGACCGGGACCGGGTGCTGACCGTGCACGGCGCGCGCGAGCACAACCTCAGGGACGTGGACGTCACCTTCCCGCTCGGCTGCTTCGTCGCGGTCACCGGCGTGTCCGGGTCCGGCAAGTCCACGCTGGTCAACGACATCCTCTACACGCACCTGGCGCGCGAGCTGAACGGCGCGCGCAAGGTCCCGGGGCGGCACACCCGGGTGGACGGCGTGGAGCACCTGGACAAGGTGGTGCACGTGGATCAGTCGCCGATCGGCCGCACCCCGCGGTCCAACCCGGCGACCTACACCGGCGTGTTCGACCACGTCCGGCGGCTGTTCGCGGAGACCACCGAGGCGAAGGTGCGCGGCTACCAGCCGGGCCGCTTCTCCTTCAACGTCAAGGGCGGGCGCTGCGAGAACTGCCAGGGCGACGGCACCATCAAGATCGAGATGAACTTCCTGCCGGACGTCTACGTGCCCTGCGAGGTCTGCCACGGCAAGCGGTACAACGAGCAGACCCTCGAGGTGCACTACAAGGGCAAGACCATCTCGGACGTGCTGGACATGCCGGTGGCCGAGGCGGTGGACTTCTTCGAGGCCATCCCCGGCATCGCCCGGCACCTGCGCACCCTCAACGACGTCGGCCTCGGCTACGTCCGGCTCGGCCAGAGCGCGACGACGCTGTCCGGCGGCGAGGCGCAGCGGGTGAAGCTGGCCTCGGAGCTGCAGCGCCGCTCCACCGGCCGGACCGTGTACGTGCTCGACGAGCCGACCACCGGCCTGCACTTCGAGGACATCCGCAAGCTGCTCGGCGTGCTCGGGCGGCTCGTGGACAACGGCAACTCGGTGATCGTGATCGAGCACAACCTCGACGTGATCAAGACCGCGGACTGGATCGTGGACATGGGTCCGGAGGGCGGCCGCGGTGGCGGCACGGTGGTCGCCGAGGGCACCCCGGAGCGCGTCGCGGCGCACCCGGACTCGTACACCGGCAAATTCCTCAAGGAGCTGCTCGGCTGAACAACCGTCGCACGCCCGCCGGATGAGATCACTCAGCAAATTCTTACCCCGAGTGCTTGAACCACTCATCCGCGCGCGCCGTGACATGGCCGTGAAGGGCGTCCGACGTACCCGGACCTGTTCCCGACTTCGGGAATCGGGCCGGGTACGCTGACCCACAGCCGAGATCCAAGGAGCGCCGAGAACATGGCCGAACAGTCCCTGCCTTCCGCCGACCGCCGCACCGTGCTGCGCACCACCGCGCTGGGTGTGGCCGCCGCCGGCGTGGGCGTCACCGCCGCGGCCTGCAGCAGTTCGAACAGTGTCCCCCAGGGCTCGAACGCCCAGACCGCGGCCGCCGCGGGCGGTGCCGCGACCGGCTCCACCGGCGCGGCGGGCGGCAGCGGCCTGACCGTCGCCGCCTCGAAGGTGCCGGTGGACGGCGGGTTCATCGACACGCAGAACAACGTCGTGGTGACCCAGCCGAGCGCCGGCGAGTACAAGGCCTTCACCGCGGTCTGCACGCACCAGGGCTGCACGGTGACGTCGGTGTCGAACAACGTCATCCAGTGCCCGTGCCACGGTTCGCAGTTCAGCGCCAAGGACGGCTCGGTCGTCCAGGGCCCGGCCACCTCGCCGCTGGCCGCCAAGACCTGCTCGGTCTCCGGCAGCACCGTCACCTACGCGGCCTGATCCGCCCGCATCACCTTTCGCAGCCGGTCCCGGGCCGCCGCAGCCGCGTGCGGACCCGGGACCGGCTGTCGGTGCGAAGCCGTAGGCTGACACCGTGAGCGATCCGACGACATACCGCCCGGCGCCCGGCACCATCCCGACCCAGCCGGGGGTCTACAAGTTCCGGGACCAGTACGGCCGGGTCGTCTACGTCGGCAAGGCGATCAACCTCCGCTCGCGGCTGTCGAACTACTTCCAGCCGCTCACGTCGCTGCACCCGCGCACCCAGTCCATGGTCACGACGGCCACGTCCGTCGAGTGGACCGTCGTGAAGAACGAGGTCGAGGCGCTCGCGCTGGAGTACTCCTGGATCAAGGAGTTCGAGCCGCGGTTCAACGTCAAGTACCGGGACGACAAGTCGTATCCGAGCCTCGCGGTCACCCTGAACGAGGAGTTCCCGCGCGTGCAGGTGATGCGCGGGCCGAAGAAGAAGGGCGTGCGCTACTTCGGGCCGTACGCGCACGCCTGGGCGATCCGCGAGACGGTGGACGCGCTGCTGCGGGTGTTCCCGATGCGCAGCTGCTCGCAGGGGGTTTTCCGCAGCGCGTCGCTGACCGGGCGTCCGTGCCTGCTCGGCTACATCGACAAGTGCTCGGCCCCGTGCGTGGGCCGGATCAGCCCGGAGCAGCACCGGACGATCGCCGAGGACTTCTGCACCTTCATGTCCGGGCAGACCGCCGGGTTCACCCGCGGGCTCGAACAGGAGATGAAGCAGGCCGCCGCGAACCTGGAGTTCGAGAAGGCGGCCCGGCTGCGGGACGACCTCGGCGCGTTGCAGCGGGCGATGGAGCGCAACGCGATCGTGCTCGGCGACGGCACGGACGCGGACGTCGTCGCGATCTGCGAGGACGAGCTCGAGGCCGCGGTGCAGATCTTCCACGTGCGCGGCGGGCGGGTGCGCGGCCAGCGCGGCTGGGTCGTGGAGAAGGTGGAGGACATCGACACCGGCGGCCTGGTCGGCCAGTTCCTGCAGCAGCTCTACGGCGACCAGGAGCCGGAGGCGGTGCCGCGCGAGATCCTGGTGCCCGCGCTGCCCGAGGACGCCGAGGCAGTGCAGGCGTGGCTGGCGACGGTGCGGGGGCACGGGGTCGAGCTGCGGGTGCCGCAGCGCGGGGACAAGCGGACCCTGATGGAGACGGTCGAGCGCAACGCGAAGCAGGCCCTGGCGCTGCACAAGACCAAGCGGGCCTCGGATCTGACGACGCGTGGGCAGGCGCTGGAGGCGATCGCCGAGGCCCTGGACATGGAGCAGGCGCCGCTGCGTATCGAGTGCTACGACATCTCGCACACCCAGGGCGCCGAGGTGGTGGCGTCGATGGTGGTGTTCGAGGACGCGCTGCCGCGCAAGTCGGAGTACCGCCGCTTCACGATCAAGACGGTGCAGGGGCAGGACGACGTCCGGTCGATGCACGAGGTGATCACCCGCCGGTTCAAGCGCTACCTCGCGGAGGCGGCGAAGGCGGGCGAGGCGTTGCTGCCGGACGCGGAGTTCGAAGATAACAGGCCCACAAATACGGACGGGCAAGAGCCGGAGCACGAGCAGGGGGACGTGGAAAGTACTCCGGAAGGCTCCGCACGCGAGGACAAGCCGCTGAGCCGGAGCGCCTATCCGCCGCAGCTCGTCCTCGTGGACGGCGGGCAGCCGCAGGTGGCGGCGGCCGCGCGGGCGCTCGCGGAGCTGGGGATCGACGACGTGGCGGTGGCGGGGATCGCGAAGCGGATGGAGGAGATCTGGCTGCCCGGGGAGGAGGACCCGGTCATCCTGCCGCGCACCAGCGAAGCGCTCTACCTGCTGCAGCGGGTGCGGGACGAGGCGCACCGGTTCGCGATCACCTTCCACCGGCAGCGGCGCTCCAAGGCGATGACCTCGGGCGGGCTGCTGGACGGGATCCCGGGGCTCGGCGAGGTCCGGCGCAAGGCGCTGCTCAAGCACTTCGGGTCGGTCAAGGCGGTCCGGGGGGCCAGCGTGGACGAGCTCGCGGCGGTGCCGGGGCTCGGGCGGGCCACGGCCGAGGCGCTGCACGAGGCGATCGCGCAGCGCTCCCGTTCGTCCGCCCGTCCGGCTGCCGTCAACACCGCGACCGGTGAGCTTCTGGAAGATGGCGGAAACTGAATCGAAAGGGACATAGACTCGGTCTTGATCGCAGGCCGGCGCGCGACCGGCCGGTGATCGGGCGCACACCGATGGGAATCAGCGGTCGAGGGGGAAAGGCGGTTCATCATGAACAACGAGGTCGACGAGACACCGGAGCCACCCGAGCTCGTGGTGATCTCCGGCATGTCGGGTGCCGGGCGGTCCACGGCGGCGAAGGTCCTGGAGGACCTCGGCTGGTTCGTGGTGGACAACCTGCCGCCGAGCCTGATCGCCACGATGGTGGACCTCGCCGCCCGCACCCAGGGCTCCGTGCCGCGCATCGCCGTGGTGGTGGACGTGCGCGGGCGCTCCTTCTTCGAGCACCTGCACGAGGCGCTCTCCCACATAGAGGCCACCGGGCTGCGGCACCGCATCGTCTTCCTGGAGTCGGCGGACGACGTGCTGGTGCGCCGGTTCGAGAACGTGCGGCGGCCGCACCCGCTGCAGGGCGAGGGCCGGATCACCGACGGCATCGCGCGCGAGCGTGACCTGCTGCGCGAGCTGCGCGGCGAGGCCGACCTGGTCATCGACACCTCCAGCCGGAACGTGCACGAGCTGCGCGCCGCGCTCGAGGCCGCGTTCGGCCGGGAGAACGGCGAGAGCGGGCTGCGCGCGACGGTGATGTCCTTCGGCTTCAAGTACGGGCTGCCGGTGGACGCAGACCTCGTACTCGACGTACGCTTTCTGCCCAACCCGCACTGGATTCCGGAGCTTCGCCCGCGCACCGGCCTCGACCCGGAGGTCAGCGCCTACGTGCTGGCCCAGCCCGGAGCCAAGGAGGTGCTGGAGTCCTACGGCGAGACCCTGCGCACCATCACGGCCGGGTACCGCAAGGAGGGCAAGCGGTACGTCACCCTCGCGGTAGGGTGCACCGGCGGGAAGCACCGCAGCGTCGCGATGGCCGAGCAGTTCGCGGCGCGTCTGAGCAGCGACGGCGTGGACACGACCGTGGTCCACCGGGACGTAGGGCGTGAGTGAGCGAACAGCGAGACGGTAATCCCGAGGGCGGCGAGGCTCCGCGGATCGTGGCCTTCGGCGGCGGGCACGGCATGCACGCCTGCCTCTCGGCACTGCGGACCCTCACCGACCGGCTCACCGCGATCGTCACGGTCGCGGACGACGGCGGTTCCAGCGGGCGGATCCGGCAGGAGCTCGGCGGTCTGCCGCCCGGCGACCTGCGGATGGCGCTGGCGGCGCTGTGCGGGGACGACGAGTGGGGCCGGACCTGGGCCAAGGCGCTGCAGCACCGGTTCGGCGGCTCCGGCCACCTGTCCGGGCACGCGCTCGGGAACCTGCTGATCACCGCCCTGTGGGAGGAGCTCGGCGAGCCGGTCGCGGCGCTGGACTGGGTCGGGCGGCTGCTGGGCGCGCGCGGCCGGGTGCTGCCGATGGCGGCCGTGCCGCTGGAGATCGAGGCCCAGGTGCGCGGCGTGGACCCGGGGCATCCGCTGCGGGTGAGCACGGTGCGCGGGCAGCACTCGCTGGCCAAGACGCCGGGCGAGGTGCTCAGCGTTCGGCTGCTGCCGCAGGACCCGCCGGCGGTGCCGGACGCGGTCGCGGCGATCGACGAGGCGGACTGGGCGGTGCTCGGCCCGGGCAGCTGGTTCACCAGCGTGCTGCCGCACCTGATGGTGCCGGAGCTGGCCAGGGCGCTGCTGCGCACCGGGGCCAAGCGGATGCTGGTGCTCAACCTGGTGCCGCAGATCGGCGAGACCGACGGCTTCACCCCGGCCGACCACGTCGAGGTGCTCGCGGCGCACGCCCCGGAGCTGCGGCTGGACGTGATCCTGGTGGACCCGTCGTCGCTGCGCGAGGCGCACGAGGAGCGCAAGCTGCGCGAGGTGGCGGCCGCGGTGGGCGCCGAGGTGCACGTGGCGGCGGTGGCGGCGAGCGGTCCGCAGCAGCCCGAGTCGGTGCGGCACGACCCGGTCCGGCTGGCCGCCGCGATCTCCGCGATCGTCGCGGGCGCGCGCACCGGAGCGGCGGCCTGAGGGAGCCGGTCGCGCTGCGAAAATCCGGCTAATGATCCGTCCGAGGGTCATCCCTGCCGGTGATCCGCCCGCGTAACGGGGACCGCGGGCGGTCACCGGCGGTTAACCTGGATGGCAGCCCATCCCCGTCCCGCACCGATAGGAGGCCGCGTAGCCATGGCGATGACCGCGGCGGTCAAAGACGAGCTGAGCCGGCTCACAGTGGTCAAACCCTGTTGCCGGAAGTCGGAGACCGCGACCCTGCTGCGCCTCGCCGGCTCCATCCACCTGGTGCAGGGCCGGATCGTGATCGAGGCCGAGTTGGACGCGGCCGCGGCGGCGCGAAGGCTGCGCAAGAACATCGCCGAGATCTACGGGCACTCCTCCGAACTCGGCGTGATCGCGCCGGGCGGACTGCGCCGCGGCAGCCGGTACGTGGTGCGGGTGGTGCGCGACGGCGAGGCGCTGGCCCGGCAGACCGGCCTGGTGGACGGCCGCGGGCACCCGGTGCGCGGACTGCCGCCGCAGGTCGTCGCCGGTTCGGTGTGCGACGCCGAGTCGGCCTGGCGTGGCGCGTTCCTGGCGCACGGCTCGCTGACCGAGCCGGGGCGGTCCAGTGCGCTGGAGATCACCTGCCCCGGGCAGGAGGCGGCGCTCGCCCTGGTCGGCGCGGCCCGCCGGCTCGGCGTGGGCGCGAAGAACCGCGAGGTGCGCGGCGTGGAGCGGGTCGTGGTGCGGGACGGCGACGCGATCGGCGCGCTGCTCACCCGGCTCGGCGCGCACGACTCCGTGCTCGCCTGGGAGGAGCGCCGGATGCGCCGCGAGGTGCGCGCGACGGCGAACCGGCTGGCCAACTTCGACGACGCGAACCTGCGCCGCTCCGCCCGGGCCGCGGTGGCCGCGGGCGCGCGGGTCGGCCGGGCGCTGGAGATCCTCGGCGACAACGCGCCGGAGCACCTGGCGCTCGCCGGGCGGCTGCGTCTCGAACACCGGCAGGCCTCGTTGGAGGAGCTCGGCGCGCTCGCCGATCCGCCGCTGACCAAGGACGCCGTCGCGGGCCGGATCCGCCGGCTGCTCGCCCTCGCCGACCGCCGCGCGACCGATCTGGGGATCCCGGGCACCGAGGCGTGCCTGACCCCCGAGCTGTTCGCGGCCGCGGGCGTCGCGGAGGTCTGAGCGGGCCCGGGCACGAAGTGTTGCGGCGTCGGTCACGGCGCCGCAATGATCCGGAAACAGGCTTGCTACCAGCGGGTAATACCACATACCGGGCCGGGTGGTACCGCCGCTCGGCCTGCCTGTAGGTTGGCACTGACTGTGTCGGATTAACCTGCACCACGGCGGCGGCAATGGGGCCCTCGTTACAGGGTGCTCGAGCGAGGAGATCTTCGTGACCGTCCGCGTTGGTATCAACGGCTTCGGCCGTATCGGCCGTAACTTCTTCCGGGCCACGGCGGCCTCGGGTGCCGACATCGAGATCGTCGGCATCAACGACCTCGCCAGCCCGAAGATCCTTGCGCACTTCCTCAAGTACGACTCGGTGCTGGGCCGCTTCCCGGGCTCCGTCGAGGCGACCGAGGACTCCCTGGTCATCAACGGCAAGGCCATCAAGGTCCTCGCGGAGCGCGACCCGGCCGCCCTGCCGTGGAAGGAGCTGGCGGTCGACGTCGTCGTCGAGTCCACCGGCCTGTTCACCAACGCCGACGACGCCGCCAAGCACCTCGAGGCGGGCGCCAAGAAGGTCATCGTCTCGGCCCCGGCCACCGGCGACGCCAAGACCATCGTCATGGGCGTGAACGAGGACGAGTACGACGCGGCGACGCACAATGTCCTGTCGAACGCCTCCTGCACCACCAACTGCCTGGCCCCGCTGGTCAAGGTGCTGCTCGACGAGTTCGGCATCGAGAAGGGCCTGATGACGACGGTCCACGCCTACACCACCGAGCAGCAGCTGCAGGACCAGATCGCGCTGACCCGCAAGGGCACCATCGACCTGCGCCGCGCCCGGGCCGCCAACCTCTCGGTGATCCCGGCCTCCACCGGCGCCGCCCGCGCCATCTCGCTGGTCATCCCCGAGGTCAAGGGCAAGCTGGACGGCTTCGCGCTGCGCGTCCCGGTGCCGACCGGCTCGATCACCGACCTGACCGTGAACCTCTCCCGCGAGGTCACCAAGGACGAGGTCAACGCCGCGTTCGAGAAGGCCGCCTCGGAGGGCAAGCTCAAGGGCTTCCTGAAGTACAACGCGGACGAGATCGTGTCCTCGGACATCGTGACCGACCCGTCCTCCTGCATCTTCGACTCCACCCTGACCATCGCCCAGGGCAACCAGGTCAAGGTCGTCGGCTGGTACGACAACGAGTGGGGCTACTCGAACCGCCTCATCGACCTCATCACTCACGTCGGCGCCTCGCTCTAGTCGCGACGCGCACTCCGGCCCGCACGACGCGACCGTCGTGCGGGCCGTCGTCTGATTCAGCGCTCTTCACCTATGTCGAAGGTATTGACCAATGAAGACCATTGACGACCTCGATGTCGCCGGCAAGCGCGTGCTGGTACGCGCCGACCTGAACGTCCCGCTCGACGGTACCCGGATCACCGACGACGGCCGGATCCGCGCCTCCGTGCCCACCCTGAAGACGCTGCTGGAGCGCGGCGCCAAGGTGATCGTGACCGCGCACCTCGGCCGGCCCAAGGGCCTGGACCCGGAGGCTGACGCGAAGTTCTCGCTCGCCCCGGTCGCGGCGCGGCTCGGCGAGCTGCTCGGCAAGCCGGTCGCGTTCGCCACCGACACCGTCGGCGAGTCCGCCCAGGCGACCGTCGCGGCGCTCGCGGACGGCGAGATCGCGCTGCTCGAGAACGTCCGCTTCAACCCGGCCGAGACCAGCAAGGACGCGGTCGAGCGCGGTAAGTTCGCCGACGAGCTCGCGAAGCTCGCCGACCTGTTCGTCTCCGACGGCTTCGGCGCGGTGCACCGTCGGCACGCCTCGGTCTACGACATCGCCGAGGACCTGCCGTCCGCCGCGGGCTACCTGATCTCCACCGAGCTGGGCGTGCTCAAGAAGCTCACCGAGGACGTCGAGCGGCCCTACGTGGTCGTGCTCGGCGGCTCGAAGGTCTCCGACAAGCTCGGGGTCATCGACAACCTGCTGGACAAGGCCGACCGGATCCTGGTCGGCGGCGGCATGGTCTTCACGTTCCTGAAGGCGCAGGGCCACGAGGTCGGCAAGTCGCTGCTCGAGGCGGACCAGCTCGAGACCGTGGTCGGCTATCTGGAGCGGGCGAAGGACGCCGGCGTGGAGATCGTGCTGCCGGTGGACATCGTCGCCGCCACCGCGTTCGCCGCGGACGCCGAGCACGCCGTCGTGGCCGCGGACGCGATCCCGGCCGACCGGCTCGGCCTGGACATCGGCCCGGAGTCCGGCAAGCTGTTCGCCGCGAAGCTCGCCGACGCGCGCACGGTCTTCTGGAACGGCCCGATGGGCGTGTTCGAGATGGACGCGTTCGCGAACGGCACCCGGGCCGTGGCCCAGGGCCTGATCGACTCCCCGGCCTTCACCGTCGTCGGCGGCGGCGACTCGGCCGCGGCCGTGCGCGCGCTCGGCTTCGACGAGGCGGCGTTCGGCCACATCTCCACCGGCGGCGGCGCGTCCCTCGAGTACCTCGAGGGCAAGGCCCTGCCCGGCATCACCGTTCTGGAAGGCTGAGTAAGTGAGCACCACGCGTACCCCGCTGATGGCGGGAAACTGGAAGATGAACCTCAACCACTTCGAGGCCATCGCCCACGTTCAGAAGATCGCCTACGCCCTCAACGACAAGGACCACGCCGCGGTGGAGGTGGCGGTGCTCGCGCCGTTCACCGACCTGCGCTCGATCCAGACCCTCGTGGACGGCGACAAGTTCAAGATCAAGTACGGCGCGCAGGACGTCTCCAGGCACGAGTCCGGCGCCTACACCGGCGAGATCTCGGCCTCGATGCTGGCGAAGCTCAAGTGCTCCTACGTGGTCGTCGGGCACTCCGAGCGCCGCGAGTACCACGGCGAGACCGACGCCGTGGTCGCGGCCAAGGCGGCGATCGCGCTCAAGCACGAGATCTCCCCGATCATCTGCTTCGGCGAGAAGCTGCACGTCCGGCAGGAGAACGGGCACCTCGCGCACTGCGAGGCGCAGCTCACCGGCTCGCTCAGCGGCCTGAACGCCGAGCAGGTGCGCAAGTCCGTGCTGGCCTACGAGCCGGTGTGGGCGATCGGCACCGGCGAGGTGGCCACCCCGGCCGACGCGCAGGAGGTCATCGGCGCGATCCGCCAGCAGCTCGGCGAGCTCTACGACGCCGAGACGGCCGAGGCCACCCGCATCCTGTACGGCGGCTCGGTCAAGGGCGCCAACGCGGCCGGGATCATGGCGGAGAAGGACGTGGACGGCGCCCTCATCGGCGGCGCCTCGCTGGACCCGGACGACTTCGTGCGGATCGTGCGCTACCGGGAGAGCGCGGCCGCATAGTAGTCTGGGGCGGTTGGCGCGTCGACGCGCCAACCCCCCGTCTGCCGTCGAGAGAGAAGAACCCCCGTGATCCTCACGCTTGAGATCATCCTGGGTATCACCAGCCTGCTGCTGATCCTTTTCGTCCTGCTGCACAAGGGCAAGGGCGGCGGCCTGTCGGACATGTTCGGCGGCGGTTTCACCTCCCAGCACGGCGGCTCCTCGGTGGTCGAGAAGAACCTGGACCGCATCACGATCGTCCTCTCGGTGATCTGGATCGCCTGCATCGTCGGCATCGGAATCGGTTACAAGTAGGACAGATCGGCGCGAAATCCTCCCGCTGTCCGGCGGAACCGGGGACATGCGCACCCGCGTCTACCTAACGCTCGTACACTGGTGCATCGCGCCCTTTTGTACGGCGCTGGTGGAGCACTACGCGGTCAGCGGCAGGGAGACGGATAAAAGTGGCTAGTGGCAACGCGATTCGCGGCAGCCGGGTAGGCGCCGGCCCGATGGGCGAGGCCGAGCGGGGCGACACCGCGCCGCGCGTCTGGATCACCTTCTACTGCTGCAACGGGCACGAGACGCGGCCGAGCTTCGCCAGCGATGCGGCGATCCCGGAGAGCTGGGACTGCCCGCGCTGCGGCTTCCCGGCCGGCCCGGACCGGGACAACCCCCCGGCCCCGCCGCGCACCGAGCCGTACAAGACGCACCTCGCCTACGTGCGCGAGCGCCGCAGCAACGAGGACGGCGAGGCGATCCTGGCCGAGGCGCTCGCCAAGCTGCGCGGCGAGATCTGACGCACCGCTCGGGCCGGTCGCTAGGATCGGCCCATGACGGCGGACGAGACGACGCGCAGGTTCGAGATCTTCATCGATCGCGAGGTGCGGCAGAGCTCGCCGCTCTACACGGCGCTGTGCCAGTACGTCAGCGATGATCTGGCCGTGGGCGGCTATTTCGTCGAGGTGCTGGGACAGGCGCCGGCGCGGCAGCGGATCCCGAACCTGTTCTTCGCGGCGATCCACCGGGTGCTGTTCGACCACCCGGACGAGCCGCTCGCCGCGTACTACCCGTCGCTGGGCGGCACCCGCACGCCGGACGCGGAGCTGAACAAGACCTTCGTCGAGTTCGTCACCGCGCACCGGGCGGAGATCGATCCGCTGCTGGCGACGGGGGAGACGCAGACGAACGAGGTGCTGCGCGGCGCCCAACTGCTGCCCGCCTTCGGCTGGGTGCAGGCGACGACGCGCCGTCCGCTGGGGCTGATCGAGATCGGCCCCAGCGCCGGGCTGCTGCTGCACACCGACCGCTACGACTACCGCTACGAGTTCCCCGACGGCACGGTGCTCGAGGGCGGCGAGGCGTCGGCGGACGGTGTTCCCGCGCTGCACTGCCCGATCCACGGCGCGTGCACGCCCGGGCAGCTCGCCCCCTTCGTCACCAAGCCGCTGCGGGTGTCCTCGCGGGTCGGCCTCGACCTGAATCCGCTGAGCCCGACCGATCCCGACGCCTGCGCCTGGCTGCGCGCGCTGGTCTGGCCCGAGCACCACGAGCGGCGGGCGCGGCTGGAGGCGGCCCTGGAGCACGCGGCGCGGCGCCCGGTGCGGCTGCGCAAGGGCGACGCCGTGCGGATCCTGGCGGACGCCGTGGATTCGGTGGCGGACAACGCGATCCCGTGCGTCTTCGTCTCGAACAGCCTGCCGCACTGGAGCCCCGAGGGCCGCGAGGAGCTCGTGCGGCTGGTGCGCGAGCTCGGTGCGCGGCGCGACCTGGTCTTCGTCGTCAAGGAGTCGCACCGGGTCGGGCTCGGGCTGTTCAGCGGCAAGCCCGATCCCGGTGTGCCCGAAGGCCAGGCCGTGCACGAGGTGCTCGGCGCCGTCGTCTACCTCGGCGGCCGGGAGCGGCTGTTCCGGCTCGGCTCGGCCGGGATGCACGGCATGTGGCTGGACTGGGCGCCGCGGCCGCTCGCGTGAACATTCAGTCGGCGGAGCTCCAGCGCTGCTCGAGTCGGCCGAATCTCCACGCCAGCAGCGCCACGATCCACGTCCCGGCGAACAGCGCGGCGATCACGAATCCGGCCTTGTTGATGTCGAAGTTCGACATGAAGTCCCAGAAGCCGCCGCTCAGGTGCAGTTCGTCGGTCAGCACACCGAAGACCTCGATCGTGCCGATGATGAACGCCGCCGCGATCGACAGGCCGGTGATCACGAGGTTGTAGTAGACCTTGCGGACCGGCTTCGCGAAGGCCCAGCCGTACGCGAAGTTCATGAAGCAGCCGTCGAGCGTGTCGAACAGCGTCATGCCGCCGGAGAACAGCAGCGGCAGCGCGAGGACGGCGTAGAACGGCAGCCCGCTCGTCGCCGCATACGCCGTGGCCGCGAGGAGTACGACCTCGGTCGCGGTGTCGAAGCCGATGCCGAACACGCAGCCGACGAAGTAGAGCTGCCAGGGCTTCTCGATCGACTTCATGAAGCGGCCGAAGAACCGCCACATCAGCCCACGCGCCTGAAGCTGGCGTTCAAGCTCCTCCTCGTCCATCTCGCCGCGCCGCAGCCCCCGGAAGACCTTGGCGATGCCGACCAGCACGACCAGGTTCAGCCCGGCGATCAGGTACAGGAAGCTCGCCGACGTGAGCGTGCCGAGCATGCCGCCGAGCGTCTCATAGGTCGAATCCGGGTTCACCACGGCGCCGAAGACGGCCTTGGCGGCGACCGAGATGCCGACGCCGACGGCCATCACGATGCTGGAGTGCCCGAGGGCGAAGAAGAATCCGCTGGACAGCGGCCGCTTGCCCTCGGACATCAGTTTGCGGGTGACGTTGTCGATCGCCGAGATGTGGTCGGCGTCGAAGGCGTGCCGGGCGCCGAGCGTCCAGGCGGTCACCGCCACGCCGAGGCCCACGCCGAGCTTGGCGTAGGCGAAGTGGTGCGGCATCACCGTGAAGACGTAGATGCCCCAACCGAATCCGTTGATCGCGAGCACGACCAGGGCGATCATGCCGAGGCGGCCCCATTCCCCGGGCTGCAGGGCGTGGATGACGGAACTGCGGGAGGGGGTGCCGTCCGGGGACGCGGGCAGGTGGGCGCGAGGCATCGCGGGCCAATCCTTCCATCGAGGCTGGCGAACCGTGCGCGCGCCGAGAGGCGACCGGACTTCCCCGAGAGGGGATCACCGTTGCGGGACAGTGCCGGATTCACACCGGCTTCGCTCTCCACGCGCGGCCCCGGCGGAAGCCGGGACAAGCGGAATCGTACTTCAATGATTACTGCGGATGCGGCGCCTTGGCCACCATGATGACCGTCACCGTGGTGTTCTTCTCAGAGACCTTGTACAGCACCCGGTAGTAGCCGAGCAGCAGCCGGCGCAGTCCGCCCCGGCCGAGGTTGGTGCTGTTGCCCGGCCGGGGGTTGTCGCCGAGCTCGTAGACCGCCGTCAGCACCAGTTGCGCGCCGAGCTTGTCCTCGCGGTACAGCAGGCTCGCGGCGTCGATGGCGGCCGGTTTCCAGTCGATCCAGTAGGTCCTGCGCTGTTCCTCGTCCGACTCCCGCTCCTTGTGGCGTGGCACTTACTGGTCCTCGTCCAATCCCAGGAGCTTCCGTACCTGGTCGTGCGGCACGACCTCGTCGTCCTCCGCCAGGATCCGCTCGGCCAGCGCGATGTCGGCCTCGTCCTCGCGGCGCCGGAAGTACTCCAGCACCTCGTAGGGCACGATGGCCGCCACCGGCGTGCCGTGCTGCGTGATGGTGATGATCTCGCCGCCGTGGTGCGACTTGGCGACGAGGTTGCCGAGGCGCGTGCGCGCGTCGGTCAGGGTTACTGTCTCAGCCATGTACAAAACGTACACTTTGTAGAATCTGTTGTAAAGAGTGGGCCCGCACGGCTTCACCCTGCGGGCCCACTCCGGTACTCGGTGTCACAGCTGCGCGGCGGCAGCCTCGTCGATCAGCCAGAGCGTGGCCTCGGTGCCGTGCGCGCCCGCGGCCGGGGTGTGCACCTGGTCGGTCGTGGTCAGCGCCCGGGCCACGGCCTCGGCCTTCTCCGCGCCGGAGGCCACCACCCACACCTCGCGTGCCGCCTGGATCACCCGGAAGGTCAGCGAGATCCGGTTGGGCGGCGGCTTGGGCGAGTTGTGCACGGCGATCGCGGACGGCGTCGTCTCGTGGGTGCCCGGGTGGTCCGGGAACAGCGAGGCGATGTGGCCGTCCGGACCCATACCGAGCAGCAGGACGTCGAACGCCGGGGCGTCCGCGCCGTCGGCCGCGTACTTGGCCAGTTCGGCGGCGTACTGTTCGGCGGCTGCCTCGGCGTCATCGCCGTGCGGGCCGTCGCTCGGCGCCATGACGTGCACGAACTCCGGGTTCAGCGGCAGCGAGTCCAGCAGGGCGTCCCTGGCCTGGGTCTCGTTGCGGTCCTTGTCCCCGGCGGGCACGAAGCGCTCGTCGCCCCACCACAGGTGCACCCGGCCCCAGTCCACGGCCTCGCGCGCCGGAAGCCCGGCGAGCGCGGCCAGGGTGCCGATGCCGATGGTGCCGCCGGTGAGCACGAGGTGCGCCACCTCGCGCTCGGCGAGCACGTCGACCAGCCTGGTCGCTAGCCGCGCCGCCGCGGCCGAAGCCAGGACCGGCCCGTCCGGGTGCCGGTAGACGCGGAGACCGGGTCGCGGGGCAGTCAAGCCGACTCCCCGCCCTCGGTCTCGGCCTCGGGCTCCGGAGCGGCCTCGGCGGACGCGCCGTCCAGCACGACCGGCTCCGGCTCGCCCAGCTTCGCGGCCTCCTTGGCTGCCTTGGCCGCCTTCGCCGCCGCCTCGACCGTGGGGCCCGCCACCTTCAGCGGCTCGGTGAACGGGGTGTCCACCTCGGCGAGCATCTGCGCGTAGACGTCGTCCTGGTCCAGGCGCCGCAGCTCCTCGGCGATCAGCTCGGCCGTCTCGCGCCGCTTGAGGGCGACGGGGCGGTCCGGCTGGCCGGGGATCGAGAGCGTGGCCAGCTCGCCGTCCGGGCGGGACAGCCGGATCGGGCCGTCCGCGGTCATCAGCTCGACCGAGGTGATGCCCGGGCCCTCGTCCGCGGTCCGGGTCACCGGCACGCCGAGCCGCTGCCGCAGCCACACGGCCAGCACCCGCACCGAGGGGTTGCCCTCCTCGCCGGAGACCGCGACCGCGGTGACCGTGCGCGGGAACTGGTCCAGCGCGGCGGCCAGCATCGAACGCCACGGGGTCAGCCGGGTCCAGGCCAGGTCGGTGTCGCCCGGCTGGTAGCCGCCGGCCCGCGCCACCAGCTTGGTCATCGGCTTGTAGTACTCGGCCGCGTCGGTGATCCGGCGCTGCGCGAAGGCGCCCAGCGGGTCCTTCGAGGGCACCTCGGGCCCCTCGTCCGGCCACCAGGTCACCACCGGCACGTCCGGCAGCAGCAGCGGCAGCACGACCGAGTCGGCGTGCGTGGCCAGCTCGCCGTACAGCCGCAGCACCACGACCTCGCCGGGGCCGTTCTCGTCG
>Ga0310811_10000290_pt1 | contig 70539 bp, 77 predicted proteins | sample YCmetagenome_FD_207642 | JGI IMG/M metagenome (GOLD analysis project Ga0310811, IMG submission 207642) | Soil microbial communities from experimental microcosm in Duke University, North Carolina, United States - YC | ecosystem: Engineered > Artificial ecosystem > Soil microcosm > Unclassified ... | reverse complement strand
CTCCTCGACCAGGTGGTCATTGAGCTGGGTGACGTCGGGCAGGCCGAAGAAGGCCCGCGCCTCCGCCGGCGTACAATCGATCTCGACGGTGACCTTCATCGCGACTCCTCGGGGTCAGAGCGGGTTGAGGAAAAGTGGGAACCGGTTTTCCGCCCGCAACCCGCTCTCACTCGGAGATTCCAACGCACCATTGCCGTAGCGCGCATGATGTTCAACGCCTATGTGGCGCAAGCGGCCCGCCTGCACTAGACCGGCCGGGCCATCACCTTTTGGAGGCGAAGACCATGCTGGCGATCCAGATCGAGCGCACCGGCGGCCCGGAGGTCCTCGAACCCAAGACCCTGCCCGACCCTTCGCCCGGGCCCGGCCAGATCCTGATCCGCCACGGCGCGGTGGGCCTGAACTTCATCGAGACCTACCACCGCTCCGGCCATTATCCGCTGACCCTGCCCAAGGTGCTCGGCCAGGAGGCGGCGGGCACCGTCGAGGCGGTGGGCGAGGGCGTGACGCGGTTCCAGGTCGGCGACCGGGCCGCCTATTTCTCCGGCTCCTCGGGCGCCTATGCCGAACTGGCCACGGTCGACGCCGGCCGCGCGGTGGCGCTGCCCCGCTTCATCAGCGACGAGCAGGCAGCCGCGGTGCTGCTCAAGGGCCTGACGGCGGAGATGCTGGCGCGCCGCTGCTTCCCGCTGAAGGCCGGCCAGTGGGCCCTGGTCCACGCCGCCGCCGGCGGCGTCGGCCAGCTGCTGGTGCAATGGGCCAAGGCGGCCGGCGCCACGGTGGTCGCCACAGCCGGCTCGACCGACAAGCTGACGATCGCCCAGGCGATGGGCGCGGACCATCTGGTCAGCTACGCCAACGCCGACTGGGCGGACCAGGTGCGGGCCCTGACCGACGGCGAGGGGGTGGACGTGGTCTACGACGGGGTCGGCAAGACCACCTTCGACGGCTCGCTGAAGAGTCTGGCCCGGCGCGGCGTGCTGGCGCTCTACGGCGGCGCTTCCGGGCCGGTCCCGCCGGTCGATCCGCTGGCGCTGATGCGCGGCGGCTCCCTGTTCCTCACCCGGCCGACCCTGTTCGACTACTGCGCCACCACCGCCGAGCTCGACGCGGCGGCCAAGGCCCTGTTCGACCTGATGCGTGACGAAAAGCTGAAGGTCACTATCGGCCAGCGGTTCGCCCTGAAGGACGCCGCCGACGCCCACCGGGCGCTGGAAGCCCGTCGGACCACCGGCTCGACCCTCCTCGTTCCCTGACGCCCCGAGCAGCGAAGCGACAGGGGCGACAGAATGAGCCGGACCACCCGCGCGACCCAGGCCCTGGAGGCGGCGGGCGTCGCCTTCACCGTGCACAGCTACGACTATGACCCCGACGCCCAGCGCATCGGGCTGCAGGCGGCCGGGGCCCTGGGCGAGGACCCGTCGCGGGTGCTCAAGACCCTGATGGCCGAGGTGGACGGCAGGCCGGTGTGCGTGGTCGTGCCGTCAGACCAGGAAGTGTCGATGAAGAAGCTGGCGGCGGCCTTCGGCGGCAAATCGGCCAACATGATGAAGGCGCCGGACGCCGAGCGCCTGACCGGCTTCGTGGTCGGCGGCATCAGCCCGTTCGGCCAGAAGAAGACCGTGCCGACGGCGATCGAGGAGATGGCCCTGCTGGAAGACCGCGTCTACATGAACGGCGGCCAGCGCGGCCTGCAGGTGCGGCTCGATCCGAACGACGCGCTGAAGGCGCTCGGCGCGAAGGCGGCCGACCTGATCGCCTGACGCTGTTTCACGTGAAACAGCGGACATGAAAAAGGCCCCCAGGGCGAACACGGCGGCCTCATTCGTATCAAGCCTTTGATTCCGCTCAGGTATTCATCGACTGGAAGAACTCGCCGTTGTTCTTGGTCTGGCGCAGCTTGTCGAGCAGGAACTCGATGGCGTCCTGGGCGCCCATGGGGTTCAGGATGCGGCGCAGCACGTAGGTCTTCTGCAGCACGTCCTTGGGCGTGATCAGCTCTTCCTTGCGGGTGCCAGACTTAAGGATGTCGATGGCCGGGAACACCCGCTTGTCGGCGACCTTGCGGTCCAGGATGATTTCCGAGTTACCGGTGCCCTTGAACTCTTCGAAGATCACTTCGTCCATGCGCGAGCCGGTGTCGATCAGGGCGGTGGCGATGATCGTCAGGGAGCCGCCTTCCTCGATGTTGCGCGCGGCGCCGAAGAAGCGCTTGGGACGTTGCAGAGCGTTGGCGTCGACGCCGCCGGTCAGCACCTTGCCCGAGGAGGGCACCACGGTGTTGTAGGCGCGGCCCAGACGGGTCACGGAGTCCAGCAGGATCACCACGTCGCGCTTGTGTTCGACCAGGCGCTTGGCCTTTTCGATGACCATCTCGGCCACCTGCACGTGGCGCGTCGCCGGCTCGTCGAAGGTCGAGGAGATCACCTCGCCGTTCACCGTGCGCTGCATGTCCGTCACTTCTTCCGGACGCTCGTCGATCAAGAGCACGATCAGGTAGCACTCGGGGTGGTTGGCGGCGATCGACTTGGCGATGTTCTGCAGCATCACCGTCTTGCCGACCCGCGGCGGGGCGACGATCAGACAGCGCTGGCCTTTGCCGAGCGGGGCCACGATGTCGATGATCCGACCCGAACGGTCCTTCAGGGTCGGGTCGTCGATCTCCATGTTCAGCCGCGCCTCAGGGTAGAGCGGCGTCAGGTTGTCGAAGTGGACCTTGTGGCGGACGTTCTCGGGGTTCTCGAAATTGACCAGGCTGACCGTGACGAGGGCGAAGTAGCGCTCGCCCTCGCGCGGCGCGCGGATGGCGCCCTCGACGCTGTCGCCGGTGCGCAGGCCGAACTTCCGGATCTGCGAAGGCGAGACGTAGATGTCGTCGGGGCCGGGCAGGTAGTTGGCTTCCGGCGAGCGCAGGAAGCCGAAGCCGTCCTGCAGCACCTCCATGGTGCCGGAGCCGAAGATCTCGACCCCTTCCTCGGCCAGGGCCTTGAGGATCGCGAACATCATGTCCTGCTTGCGCATGGCGTTCGCGTTCTCGATCTCGAGGCTTTCGGCGAAGGCCACGAGGTCGGCGGGGGATTTCTCCTTCAGCTCCTGCAGCGACATGCGCTGCAGGCCGAGGGCGGCGATGGCCGCCGCAGCGCCGTTTTCCTCGCCCGCCTCGGCCGCGTCTTCGGCGGCGGCGGTGTCGAGGAAGTTGTCGGTTTCGTCTGACATGACTTGGACTTCTTGTGAAAGAGCCCGGACGGAATCCGCCCCGGGTCCAAAGTTGATCTCGTTTTGCGACCTGAACATCCGAGGGGGATCGTCAGCTCGCGGAAGGGGAGGGGTCGGACCGCGCCGCAAGTCCTGCGGGGTCCGGAAGAGGCGGGAGTCAGGCGGAGGGCCAGACCGACCTGATCCGAACCACAGGCCGGGGGGTCAGGTCAAGCGTCGCGATAACGCAGGACGCCCGTCAACGGCTGCCGAATTCGGTGGTGACGGCGATGACCATGACGATGGCGGCCAGGAACGGCAGCTCGTTGACCATGCGCCAGAACTTGGCGGTGTGCTTGCTGGTCCCCCGCGCGATGTCCTTGCGCGCCAAGCCGAGGAAATGGTGCCAACCGGTCTGGAAAACAACCCCCAGGAGTTTCGTCGCCAGCCAGGGCTGCAGCATCAGACCCGGATCGCGGAAGTTGGCCGTGCGCACGTCGAGCAGCAGCAGGCCCAGGACCCAGGCCGTCCACATGGCCGGGTTCATGATGCCCTTCAGCAACCGGCGCTCCATGGTGGTGAAGGTCTCGTCCATGGTCGAGCCGCGCGGAGCGTCGGCATGGTAGACGAACAGGCGCGGCAGGTAGAGCAGGCCCGCCATCCAGGCGATCACCGCCAGGATGTGCAGGCCCCGGATCAGGTCGTAGTGCGCCGCCAGCCATTGGTAGGCCGGCTCGAAGAAGCCCATCAGGCAATCCTTTCTTCGCTGCGCTACCGCCTTGCGGCGGCCTGAGCGCTTTCCAGGCACGGACAGCGGCCGAACGCCTGGCCGCAGCGCCAGGCGCTGCCGGGCGCGATGTCGTCCCGCCCAGCCTCGGTCCGTTCTAGAGCCGATCTCACCGCCTGCGCCAGACCCTGGACGAAGCGGGCGTGCACGCCCAGCGCCGGCACGCGGATGTAGGGCGCCGCATTGTGCTCGGCGGCGAAGGTCGCGTAGTCGTGATCGAGCTCCACCAGGGTCTCGATGTGCTCGGAGACGAAGGAGATCGGGCAGACCACCACGCCCTTGCCCTCGGCCGCGGCCTCGGCGATGGCCTCGGTGGTCGAGGGTCCGATCCACTTCAGCCGGCCGACCCGGCTCTGGTAGCACACCGTCCAGTCGAGGCTCGGCCAGCCGTGGGCGCCGATCAGGCGCTCGGCCACCGCCTTGGCGGTCGCCTCCACCTGGGCCTGGTAGGGGTCGCCGCCCTTGACGATCGTCTCCGGCAGGCCGTGGGCCGAGAACAGCAGGCGCACGCCGCGAGGCGCGCCGGCGGCGTTCCAGGCGGCGCGAATGCGCTGGGCGTGGGCGTCGATCAGGCCCTCGTCGAGCGGATAGCAGCACACCGCCCGCACCTGTCCGCGACCGCTGTAGGCCTTGCGCCAGGCCTTCAGCGAGCTCTCGGTCGTCGTCGTGGAGAACTGCGGGTAGAGCGGCAAGAGCACGATCTCGTCGGGCGCGAAGGTCTTCACCTGGGCGGCCGCCTCCTCGGTGGTCGGGCTCCAATAGCGCATGGCGATGAAGGCGCGGGCCTCGAACTCCGGGCAGAGCTCCTTCAGCGCCGCCTCCAGCACCCCGGCCTGGGCCGTGGTCTCGGGCAGCAGGGGCGAGGCGCCGCCCATCCTGGCGTAGTTGGCCCGGGCGCTCTTGGCCCGCGTGGTCGAGATCAGGGTGGCGAGCGGCAGGCGCGCGATGGCCGGCAGGGTGATGATCGCCGGGTCGGAGAACAGGTTGTAGAGGAACGGGCGAACGGCCTTGGGCCCGTCCGGCCCGCCGAGGTTGAACAATACGACGGCCAGGCGCGGCTTGCTCACTTGCGCCACTCCACCACCCGGCTCACCACCCGCCCCACGTGATCGACCGGGGTGTCCGGCAGGATGCCGTGGCCGAGGTTGAAGACATAGGGACCATCGCCCCAGGCGGCCAGCATCTGGTCGACGCGGCGCTCCAGCTCGGGACCGCCGGCGCGCAGCAGCAGCGGATCGAGCGCGCCCTGGATGGGCTTGATTGCCTGGATCCGCCGGCCCTGCTCGGCCGAGGCCTGGACGTCGAGGGCGACGGCGTCGGTCCCGGCGGCCTCGGCATAGACGTCGACCAGGGCGCCGGCGCCGCGTGGGAAGCCGATCACGGGAGCCGTCACGCCCAGCTCGCGCAGCCGCTGCACGATCTTCGCATGCGGACGCGTCACCAGGCGTTCGAACATCGGCTCGGGCAGTTGCTCGGCCCAGGACTCGAAGATCTTCAGCGCCTGGGCGCCGGCCTTCTCCTGCATGGCCAGGTAGCGTGCGGTGGCCTCGACCAGGATGTCGATCAGCCCCTCCACCCGATCGGCGTCGGTATAGGCCAGGCTGCGCGCCCCGCTGCGGTCCGAGGAACGGCCCTCCAGCATGTAGGTGGCCACGGTCCAGGGCCCGCCGGCGAAACCGATCAGGGCCCGCTCGGGCTCCAGGGCCGCACGCACCCGGTCCAGCGTCTCCCCGACATAGGACAGCCGCCCGGTGGAGGCCTCGATCTCGGCCGCCAAGGCGAGGTTGCTCGGCAGCTCCCCCAGCCTCGGCCCCTCGCCGGCCTCGAACCACACCGCCTGGCCGAGCGCCTCGGGGATCACCAGGATGTCGGCGAACACGATGGCGGCGTCGAAGGGGAAGCGGCGCAGGGGCTGCAAGGTGGCCTCGGCCGCCATGTCGGGCGTCTTGCAGAAGGCCATGAAGTCGGGCGACCGGGCCCGCAGCTCGCGGTACTCGGGCAGGAACCGCCCGGCCTGGCGCATGAACCAGATCGGCGGGCGATCCAGGGTCTCACCCTTCAGGGAGCGGAGCAGGCGGGGTGCGGGCGTCGTCGTCGTCATGACCGCCCTTAAATCCGGTCCTTCCCTTCGGCTCAAGGGGCAGGGCCTTGGTTAACCATTTCGTAAGACCTGATCGTGCAGATAGGGGAAAGCCACACCTCCCTTCCATCCCTTAATAAGAATTTAAAAGATTGAAGGGGGAAGCAGAAGGGCCAGGGCGCCGTGGGGAAATCCCGGCCGTCCGCGCCCGGCGCCCCGGCCCGCCCCCAGCTTGTCGACAACCGGTTCGGCGCCTGTGAACTGCGGGGAAAACCTGTCAGGCCAAGGGGCGATCGTTCGGCTTTGGGCGGCGCAGCATGGTGGACGGAGCGGGGGATGTCGCAGGAGTTTCGTTTATCCCTGGCCGGGCTGCCTGGACCCTGCACAGGGTGGATGGTTGGGGACGCCGGACCGAAAACAAGCCTCGATTTTCCCCGCTGACCCTGGCAAAGCGAGCGAGTCCGGTTCTCCGGCAAAACGGTCCCCCGAGGCGGACCCTTCATTAAGGTTTTGTTAACCCGCTTTTCCACAGGGGCCTGGGACAGGCCTCGTCCAGGCTCAAGCCCGCCCCCCATGACCGGCGCCCCGCGCATCGCCACCTATTTCCATGTGCACCTGGTGTCGGACTCCACCGGGGAGACGCTCAACGCCATGGCCAAGGCGGTGTGCGCGCGGTTCGAAGCGGTGCTGCCGATCGAGCACATCTACGCCCTGGTCCGCTCCCGCCGCCAGCTCGACCGCGTGCTCAAGGAGATCGAGGGCGCCCCCGGGGTGGTGATGCACACCATCGTCGACAAGGAGCTGCGCGCCGTGCTGGAGCAGGGTTGCCGCGACCTGGAGATGCCGTGCATCGCCGCGCTCGATCCCCTGGTGTCGAGCCTGTCGCGCTACCTCGGCGCCTCGCTGACCACCCGCATCGGCGCCCAGCACAACCTCGACCACGACTATTTCCAGCGGATCGACGCCCTGGACTACGCCATGGCCCATGACGACGGCCAGCAGGCGCCGGACCTCGAGACGGCGGACGTGGTGCTGGTGGGGGTGAGCCGCACCTCCAAGACCCCGACCTGCATCTACCTGGCCCAGCGCGGCATCCGCGCCGCCAACGTACCGCTGGTGCCCGGGGCCGAGCCGCCGGCCAAGCTGTTCAACCTCAAGCGGCCGATCGTCGTGGGGCTGACCGTGGCCCCCGACCGGCTGGTGTCGATCCGCCGCAACCGCCTGCTGAACCTCAACGAGCACCGGGAGTCGAGCTATGTGGAGAACGACGCCGTGCGCGAGGAGATCATCCGCGCTCGCCGCCTGTTCGAGAAACACCGCTGGCCGATGATCGACGTGACGCGTCGCTCGATCGAGGAGACCGCCGCCGCGGTGGTCAACCTGCTCAACGAGGCGCGAAGCCACCGCTTGGCCCAGGTGTTCGGCCCCGAGGGCGAGGACGAGGAGGCCTCCGCGTGAACGCGCCCGCCAACACCGTCGTGCTGGCCTCCACCAGCGCCATCCGCCGCGCCGTGCTGAGCGGCGCGGGCGTGGCCTTCGAGTCCGTGTCGCCTGGGGTGGACGAGACGGCGATCAAGGACTCCCTGCTGGCGGAAGGGGTGTCGCCGCGCGACATCGCCGACGCCCTGGCCGAGGCCAAGGCGGTGAAGGTGTCGCTGAAGCGGCCCGGCCTGGTGATCGGGGCCGACCAGACCCTGGATCTCGAAGGCCGGCTGTTCGACAAGGCCGACAGCGTGGAGGACGCCCGCGCCCGGCTGACGGCGCTGCGCGGCAAGACCCACAGGCTGCACTGCGCCATGGTGGTGGCCCGGGATGGCCAGCCGATCTGGCGCGAGGTGGTCACCAGCACCCTGCGCATGCGGCCGTTCTCGGACGCCTACCTGGACGCCTATCTGGAGCGCAACGCCCCCGGCATCCTGTCGTCGGTCGGCTGCTACCAGTTGGAAGGCGAGGGGGTGCAGCTGTTCGACCGCATCGAGGGCGACTATTTCGCCATCCTCGGCCTGTCGCTGATCCCCCTGCTCGACCTGCTGCGCCGGCACGGGGCGGTCGCGCTGTGACGGCGGCCGCCAAGATCACGGCCCAGACCGTGGTGGCAGGGGTGGCCGGCGCGCCGGTGCGCCATTCGCTGAGCCCCCTGATGCACAACGCCTGGCTCGAGGCGTCCGGCGTCGATGGCGTCTATGTCGCCTTCGCTCCCCACCAGGACCGGTTCCGGGCCTTCGCCGAAGGCTTGCGCGGCGGGGCGGTGCGCGGCCTCAACGTGACCATCCCGTTCAAGGAACAGGCCCTGGCCGTGGCCGACGAAGCCAGCCCCTTGGCCCAGGCCGCCGGCGCGGCCAACCTCCTGCTGTTCCACGAGGACGGCCGCATCGAGGCGCGCAACACCGACGGCGAGGGTCTGCTCGGCGCCATCGCGGCCCAGGCGCCGGGCTTCGATACCGCCGCCGGGCCGGTGGCGGTAATGGGCGCGGGCGGCGCGGCGCGGGGCGCCGCGGCGGCCCTGCTGGGCGCCGGCGCCCGGGACATCCGGCTCTGCAACCGCACGCTCGACCGGGCCGAAAAGGTGGCGGAGGACCTGTCGGGCCTCGGCGCCGGAGCCCTGGTGCGGGCCTACACCCGCGCCGATCTCGCCGTGGAAGGCTGCGCCTGCGTGATCAACGCCACCAGCCTCGGCCTCGGCGGCGGGGCGGGGCCGGACACGCCCTGGCGGCTCGCCCTCCCGGGGGCGGTGGCCATGGACATGGTCTACAAGCCGCTCGACACCGAGTGGCTGCAGGAGGCGCGCGGCCATGGGCTTCGAACCGTCGACGGCCTGGAGATGCTGATCCGCCAGGCGATCCCGTCCTACCGGGCGTTCTATGACGTCGATCCGCCGGCGCTCGACGTGCGGCCGCTGCTGCTGGACGCGGGGGCGGCGGGGTGATCGTGCTCGGCCTGACCGGCTCGATCGGCATGGGCAAGTCGACCACGGCGAGCCTGTTCCGCGACGAGGGCATTCCGGTGCAGGACGCCGACCAGGTGGTGGCCGGCCTCTACGCCCGCGGCGGGGCGGCGGTGACGCCGGTCGGCGAGGTCTTCCCGGGCGTGATCAAGGACGGAGCGGTGGACCGGGCGGCGCTGTCGCAACAGGTGCTCGGCAAGCCCGAAGCGCTCGCCAAGCTCGAGGCCATCGTCCATCCCCTGGTGCGGGCCGAACGTGAACGCTTCCTGAAGGAGGCCGAGGCCAGCGGCGCGGCGATCGTCGTCCTCGAAGTGCAGCTGCTGTTCGAAGTCGGCGCCGACGCCGAGGCCGACGCCACGGTGGTGGTGTCAGCGCCCGAGGCGGTGCAGCGCGAGCGGGTGCTGGCGCGTCCGGGCATGACCGCCGCCAAGCTCGACCAGATCCTCGCCCGCCAGGTCCCGGACGCCGACAAGCGCGCCCGCGCCGACTTCGTCATCGACACCGGCCGCGGGATCGAGGCCGCCCGCGAGCAGGTGAGGGCGGTGCTGGCCCAGGTCCGTTCGCCGCAGTTCCGCTCGCGCCGCACCGCTTGAAATCCACAGGCGAACCAGCGCATGGCTAAGCCATGGCCCGCGAAATCGTCCTCGACACCGAAACCACCGGCTTCGAACCCAAGCAGGGTCACCGGATGGTGGAAATCGCCTGTGTCGAACTGCAGGACTTCCTGCCAACCGGCCGCCATTTCCACGTCTACATCGACCCGGAGCGCGACATGCCGCCCGAGGCCGAGAAGGTGCACGGCCTTTCGGCGGCCTTCCTCAAGGGCAAGCCCAAGTTCGCCCACCCTGAGGTCGCCGAGGCGTTCCTGGAGTTCATCGGTGACGCCTCGCTGATTGCGCACAACGCCGGATTCGACCGCAACTTCGTCAATTTCGAACTGGAGAAGTGCGGGCGGCCGATCATCCCCGAGCCCCGCTGGATCGACACCCTGGCCCTGGCCCAGAAGCGCTTCCCCGGCATGTACAATTCGCTGGATGCCCTTTGTAAGCGGTTCAACATCTCCCTGGCCGAACGGGAGAAGCACGGCGCCCTGATCGACACCAAGCTGCTGGCTTCGGTCTACCTGGAGCTGCAAGGCGGGCGTGAACGGCGTCTCGAACTGACGCCGTCGCGGATGAAGCAGACCGTCGCCGCCGCGACCCAGGCCGCCTACGGCGCCCGGCCTCGCCCGCTGCCCCTGCGCTCCACCGAAGCCGAGCGCGAGCGTCACCGCGCCTGGGTCGAGGCGACCCTCAAGGACAAGGCCATCTGGCTGAAGCTGGGACTGGGCTGACGGGCGCCCCCGCTTCGCGGCGGAGGACTACGCCTGGGCGATCGGTTGTTGCGCGGCCTGGGCCTTGCGCTGGGCGTAGATGGCGGCGAAGTCCATCGGCTCGAGCAGGAAGGGCGGGAAGCCGCCTTCGCTCGTCATGTCCGACACGATTCGGCGGGCGTAGGGGAACATGTAGCGGGGCGCTTCGATCAGCAGCACCGGCTCGAGATCGGCTTCGTCCACGCCGGTGATCGAGAACAGGCCGCCGTAGACCAGCTCCAGGTGGAACACCGCCTCGTTCTCGCGGGTCGCGGTGGCGGTCAGCTTGAGATCGACCTCGAACAGGCCGTCGATGCGGCCGCGGGCGCTCATTTCGACGCCCAGGTCGATGGACGGCTGGGTCTGGCTCTGATGCATGGAGTCCGGCGCGCGCGGGTTCTCGAACGACAGGTCGCGGATGAACTGGGCCAGGACCCGGATCGACGGGCCTTCGGCGGGGGCGCCGCCGTTGGTGGGGAGGGACTCGGGCGCGGCGTCGGTCATGGACGGTCTCTCAGGGACAGGTCTCTGGGGATCTTGAGCGGCGGTCGCTAGCACGCGTATCCGGACGGCGCAACGCGAGGCCTGCGCGAAGTACCTGACGCGGGCTGCGGCGCACCCTATATTGTACAATCCGTGTGTGGCGGACCGCCGCCGCTCTTTGTCAGGACCCGTCTTGCAAGTCCTCGAATTGATCATCTTCGCCATCGTGGCGGCCGTTATTCTGTACCAGCTGTATGCGGTGCTCGGCCGGCGCGTGGGCCGCCAGCCCGAGGACAATCCCGACGTAGCGCGCCGGACGCCGGCGCTCGACAACGGCGGCGGGGCCATTTTGCCGGCCGACAGCCCGATGCTGGGCGGGGTGGCGGCGATCCGGGCCAAGGACCCCGCCTTCGACCTCGACAAGTTCCTGGCCGGGGCCAGGACCGCCTTCCAGAGCATCGTCCAGGCCTATGCCGCGGGGGATCGCGAAACCTTGAAGCCGCTCCTGGCGCCGGACGTCGCGACCGCCTTCGAGGCCGGCATGGACCAGCGCGCCGCCGAGGGCCGCACCGAGACCGTGGAGTTCCTGCAGCCGGCCCGAGCCGATCTGGAGGACGCCGCCGTCGAGGCCGAGCTGGCGCGCATCAAGGTCCGCTTCCTGGCCGAGTTCCGCAGCCGCTCCAAGGGGCCCGAGGGCGAGGCGGTCGATGACCGCCGTACGGCCGAGGTGTGGACCTTCGAGCGGCCCCTCTCCAGCCGCGATCCCAACTGGGTCCTGGCCCGGGTCGAGGCGGCCGAGGCTTAGCATGGGTCGGGTCCGGGGGGGCTTACAGGCCTGGGCGTCGGCCATGGTCGCCCTGACGCTGGCGGCCTGCGCCAGCCAGGGAACCGCGCCGCCATCCGTGCCTCCGCCGCCTCCGCGCGCGCCGACCACGCCGCCGGCTGCGCCCGTTCCGAAACCCGCCCCTGGCCCCGGATCGGTCGGCGCCGCGCCCCTGCCGCCGCTGGGCGCGCCGCAGCCGGCGATCAGCTGGGCCCGCCTGCCGGGCTGGGACCAGGAGGACCACGCCGCGGCGCTGGACATGTTCCGCGCCAGCTGCGGCGTGGAGAAGGATCCGGCCTGGCGCGAGGTGTGCCTGCGGGCCCGCGACCTCGGCCCGCAGGACGAGGTGATCGCCAAGGCCTTCTGGGAGACCAACTTCCGCGTGCGCCCGGTGGGCGATGCGGGCGCCGACGAGGGCTTGCTGACCGCCTATTTCGCGCCCGAATACCCGGCGCGGGCGTCGCGCAGCTGGCCCTATACGGCGCCGGTGCGGCCGCGCCCGGCCGACCTGCCGACCGCAGATGTCGGCCCGAGCGGCGGGACCGCGGCCTGGCTCGACCGTGCGGCGATCGAGGCCACCGACGAGACCCAGCCCCTGGCCTGGATGAAGCCGGAGGATCTGTTCTTCCTGCAGATCCAGGGCTCCGGCGTGCTCGACCTGCCTGACGGGCGCAGGTTCAAGGCGGTCTATGCCGCCAACAACGGCCAGCCCTTCGTCGGCATCGCCACGCCCATGCGCCAGCAGGGTCTGCTGGCGGCCGACAACACCTCGGGCGAGGCCATCCGCGGCTGGCTGTCCGACCACCGCGGACCGGACGCCGACGCTATCATGCGGCTGAACCCGCGCTACATCTTCTTCACCCTGCAACCGTGGGACGGCAAGGAAGCCACCGGGGCGGCGGGGATCACCCTCACCCCCGGTCGCGCCCTGGCGGTGGACCCGTCGCGGCACGACTACGGCGCCCTCTACTGGATCGACGGCGAAGCGCCGAGCCTCGCCGGCGCCTTCCCCACCTACCGGCGCCTGGCCATGGCGCTCGACACCGGGAGCGCGATCAAGGGCGATGTGCGCGCCGACCTCTACCTCGGCACGGGGCCGGCGGCGGGCGTGGAGGCCGGGCGGGTGAAGCATCGCCTGAAGCTCTACCGCCTGACTCCGGTGCTCGACCCCACCTACGCCGCGCGATGAGCCGGCGGCCGAGGAGCGACGAGGCCCGCCTGTGGGCGCTGGTCGCCGCCACCGTGCGGCCCTTCCCCGGCCGGACCGTCGAGATCCCTGACGAAGCCCCGCCCGAGCCGCCCCAGGCGCCGCCGGCCGCCAAGTCTCCCCCGCCGTTCGTTCAGGCCGCCCACCAGTCGCGGCCGCGGGTGACGCCCAAGCCGCCCCCGACGGACATCGAGCCCGGCCGCAAGCGGCGCCTGACCCGCGAGCGCGACGCCCTGGAGCTGGTGCTCGACCTGCACGGCTTGGACCAGGACCGGGCGCGCACCGTACTGCACCGCTTCCTGCAGCGGGCCCAGGACGACGGGGCGCGGGCGGTGCTGGTGATCACCGGCAAGGGCGTGCAGGGCGACGGCGTGCTTCGCCGCCGCGCGCCCGAGTGGTTGGCCGAGCCGGCGATCCGCTCGGTCGTCGCCGGGGTGTCGGAGGCCCACCGCCGCCACGGCGGAGCCGGCGCGCTCTATGTCGCGCTCAAACGCAAGGCCACCTAGGCAAGGCAGAAACTCCCGACCTGACAAGGCGTTGAACCTTGACAGGGTTCAGATGGGAGCTTGGCCTCTTGGCGTCTTTGTCGCGCGTATCCCGCCGTTCGATTCTCCTTTTTTCCGCATCGGCCGCCCTGGTCGGGCCGGGCCTGAAGGCCCTCGCCGATCCGCCCATTCCCCCGCCGGCGCCACTGTCCGAACCGGCCCCTCTACGGCTGGAGGACGTGAGCTTGATGCGCAAGACCCTGGACCAGGCCGACGCCCAGGGTTTGGACGCCAAGGCCCTGGTTCCGCCCGGGCTGGACGCGCTGCTCGGATCGGATGATCCGGCCAAACGCAAGCGCGGCGAGGCGGTGCTGAAGGGCGCGGTGCTGCGCTACGCCCGCCAGGCGCACAACGGCCGGCTGGACGGCTCGGACTTCGAGGACGAATGGGCGATCCGGCCGGCGGCCTTCGATCCCAGGCCGGGGCTGGAGGCGGCGCTGGCGCAGAACGGCCTGGCCGCCTGGCTGGACAGCCTGCCCCCGCCGCTGCTGGGCTACCAGCAGGCGGTCAAGCAGCTGGCCGTCTATCGCGAGATCGCCGCCAGGGGCGGCTGGGAGCGAATGCCGACGGGGCGCAAGCTGGAGCCGGGCATGCAGGACAGGCGGGTTCCCATGCTGCGCGCGCGGCTGGCGATCGAGGACCCCTCGGCCCCCGCCGCCGGGCCCGACACGCTGGACGACCCCCTGGTCGAGGCGTTGAAGGCGTTCCAACGGCGCCACGGGCTGAAGGACGACGGCAAGCTGGGGCCGGCGACCGTCGCGGCGATGAATGTGCCGGTGGAGCGCCGCGTCGCCCAGATCGAGGCCAATCTGGAGCGCTGGCGCTGGCTGCCGCGCGACCTGCCGCCGGACCGGGTGGACGTCAACATCCCCGCCGCCCTGACCACCCTGGTCAGGGCCGGCAAGGTGGCGCTGGAGATGAAGGCGGCCGCCGGGCGCAAGACCGACCATACCCCGATGCTGCAGTCGTCGATCAGCGCCATCGTGCTCAATCCGCCGTGGAACATCCCCCGGTCGATCGCCCAGTCCGAGATCCTGCCCAAGGAGCGCGAGCACCCCGGCTATATGCTGGAGGAAGAAATCCAGGTGCTGGACACCCAGGACGGCGGCCAGCGGCTGCAGCAGAAGGCGGGGCCCAAGAGCGCGCTCGGCCAGGTGAAGTTCGAGTTCGACAACCGCTTCGGCGTGTATCTGCACGACACCCCGGTCAAGGTGGCGTTCGACCAGCAAAGCCGCGCCGTCAGCCACGGCTGCGTGCGCCTGGAAAAGCCCAGGGAGCTGGCCGCCCAGCTGCTGCAGGGCCAGGCCGGCTGGTCGCCCGAGAGCCTCGCCTCCGCCATTGACGCGGGGGCCACCAAACGGGTGACGCTGGACCGGTCCATGCCGCTGTTCCTGTTCTACTGGACCGCCTACGCCGGGCCGGACGGGCTCATGATCTTCTACCCCGACGTCTACGATTGGGATCAGGACCTGCTGCAGAAGGTCGCGGGCCAGGGTTCCAGCCACGCTTGACCTCCCAGGTCGTCTAGGGCTTGGTCGCCTGAGAGGGACGTCCCGGCCGCTCGCGGTCGATCAAGCGGAAGGCGATCTTGAAGAGACGCGAACTCCTGAAACTCGGCCTCGCGGCCGGGCTCGGCGCTGGTTTGTCGCCGATTCTCGGCTCAAAGGCCCTGGCCCAGGCCGCGCCTGCGGCCGCCATCGAACCCCGGCGGGTGGTGCTGCACAACCTGCATACCGGCGAAGCCCTCGACGCCGTCTACTGGGACCAGGGCCGCTACGTGCCCGACGCCCTCGTGTCGGTGAACAAGGTGCTGCGCGACTACCGCACCAACGACGTCCACGCCATGGACCCGCGCCTGCTCGACCTGCTGCACGAGGTGCATGGCCGCGTCGGCGCCGACAAGCCGTTCCAGGTGATCTCCGGCTATCGCTCCCCCCACACCAACGCCCTGCTGCACGCGCGCTCCGGCCAGGTGGCGGCGCACAGCCTGCACATGGACGGCATGGCCATCGATGTGCGCATGGAGGGCGTGGCCCTCGACCACCTGCACAAGGCGGCGCTCGACCTCAAGGTGGGCGGCGTCGGTCTCTATCCGACCTCCGACTTCGTGCACATGGACATCGGCCGCGTGCGCCGCTGGGCCGGCGCCTAGATCAAAGCTCAACGCCCAGCAGTTCGCGATAGCCGGCCCGTCCCGCCGGGGTGACGGCCAGGGCGCGGCCGGTCGGCGCCCGCGTCACCCAGCCGAGCGCCAGGCTGCGCTGCAGGATTTGCGCGCCCAAGGTCCCCGACAGGTGCGGCCGCCGTTCGCTCCAGTCGAGGCAGGCGCGGCAGAACGGCCGTTTCGCGCGCCCGCCCGGCGATGTCGGCTCCGGTGGTCATGGGCGACACCCTAACCGATCGCGGGCGGCGATGTTTCGGCCAGGGCCGAAACATCGGGACCGGCGTTCAGGGGGCGAGAGCCTCGCGCCTCAGGTCCTGCGACAGGGTGAGGCGGCCGGTCCCGCCGGCCAGGCGGGCGCGGTAGACCTCGAGGTTCTCCATCACCCGCATCATGTAGTCGCGCGTCTCGCCATAGGGCGTGCACTCGATGAAGTCGGCCGGGTCGCCGCCCATGCGCGGATCGCCGCAGGTCGGCGTCCACCGCAGCGGCCGGTTGACCCCAGCGTTGTAGGCCGCTGCGGCCAGCAGGTAGCTGCCGCCCATGCGTGAGACCATCTGGCCGAGATACACGTTGCCGAGACGCAGGTTGTAGTCCGGATCCCACAGCATGGCGTCGGCGTAGGGCACGCCCATGCCCTTGGCCACGATGCGGGCGGTGTCCGGCCGCAGCATCATCACCCCCCGGGCGGACGGGGTGCGGGCGTTGGGGTCGAAGCTGCTCTCCTGCCGCGCGATGGCCAGGGTGAAGGCGAGGTCGCCGACGCCCTCGGTCGGCGGCGAGGTCAGCAGCGGGTACATGCGCTCGGGCAGGAGCAGGCCCTTGGACGCCGCCGCGCGCCCGACCATCATCGCCTCGAACGGCTGGCCGCCCTGGCGGGCGAGGTCCATCACCAGGGCGAAGTCCTCCGGCCGGCTGACGCTCGCGCCCAGCTGGCGCAGGAACAGCTTCTGCAGCTCCGGCTCGCCGATCTGGCTGAGGATGCGCGCGGCCTTGACCAGGGAGCGGGCCTCGAAGGCCGCGCGATCGGCTCTGGTCGGCATCGGCTCGGCCGGCAGGGTGATGGTCCTGATCCCCGCCTTCTCGGCGCTGAGCTGGCCGTAGAAGGCGGTGAAATAGGCCGCGCCGTCGCGCCAGTAGGACCGGGCCGCGTCGGTTCGCCCTTCGGCCTCCGCCGCGCGGCCGAGCCAGTAGAGGGCCCGGGACTGGGTCAGGGGACTCTGGCCCGCGGCGCGCACGGCCTGGAAGTGGCGGGCGGCGAGCGCCGGGTCATGCAGCCGGGTCAGGGCTACCCAGCCGGCGAAGAAGGCGGTCTCGGCGGCGCGGGTTCCCGTCGGCGGCAATCGCAGGCGGGCCATCAGGTCATAGGCGGTCTGGTCCTTGTTCTGCTGCAGGGCGGTGACGAAATACTGGCGGCTCTCGGCGTAGAGCCGCGCCTGGCCGTCCTCGTGCGGCGCGCTGGTCGGCCACCGGGCGATCAGGGCGAAGCCCTCGTCCTGACGGTCCTTGACGCGCAGCCACCGCGCCTTCTCGTAGGCCAGACCCGGATCGTCGGCGACGGTGGCGGGCAGGGCCAGGGCCCGCTCCCAGGCGCCGGGGCGGTCGGCGCGCAGGTCCATGCGCGCCTGGGCCAGGGCCGCGCGGTCGGACGGGACCAGCGCCAGCAGGGCCTGGGCCGCCGGCCCCTGCGGGCCCATCAGCAGCATCTCGAGACGGCGCAGGTGATCGTCCGGCGTCAGATACGAGCCGAAGGTCGCGAGCAGGGTCTGCTGCGGCTCCGGGTCGAACATCCGGCCCGTCCAGAAGCGGCGGATCAGGGCCCGGGCCTCCTCGGTCCGGCCGAGGTCCTTGTACGCCCCGGCCAGGGCCATCGCGCCCTCGGCGGTGGTCGGTTCGGCGCCGGCGAACCACTGCACGACCTGGGCGGGGGTGTAGCCGGCGGTCGGCAGGGTCTTCTCCGCCAGGGCCCGGCGCTTGTCGCCCCGGGGCCAGCCGTCGAGGTCGCGACGGCCCGCGTCGATCTCCTGGAAGCTCAGCCGGTCGCCCGAGACGTCGGCGAACACCCAGGCGGCGAGGCGCTGGGCCTCGGGATTGCGCAGGCCCGAGGCCGCCCGCAGGAACTGGTCGTGGTCGCCCAGCCGCGCGGCGGCGAAGGCGCCTTTGAGCGCGGCCGCCTCGGCGTCGGACAGGGGCGGGGCCAGGGCCGCGGCGGCCGACGGGATCGGACGCACGATCGCGTCCTGCGCCAGCGCCGGGCCGGCGAAGGCCAGCACGGCGGCCGTCAAGGCGATACCGGAAAAGCGGCCCCCGAAGCGCAAAGTCCCCCTCTATTCCGCGGCGACGGCGGGCGGATCGAAGGCGTCGACGCTCCTCCAGTCGCCGCCGTGAGGATAGGCGAAGGAGATGGCGCGAATGCGACCCCAGTCGATCGCCGGGTCCTGGAACGAGGCCTCGCCGGTCTCTTGGAAATGCTTCACGGCGCGCAGCATCAGGCTGCGGGCGCGGATGATCACGTGGTCGCAGGAGCCGAGGAACTCCTCGTTGCGGTCGACGATCTCGCCCATGGATTCCTGGACGGCGAAGTCCTCGTAGGCGTTGGAGCGGCCGGTGATGCCCGACCAGTGGCCGTCCTTCATCGCCTGGCGGTCCTGGCGCCAGAGGTTCTCGGGCCCGCCCATGTCGGAGTTGAAGTGGTCCGGGTCGCCCGACCACTTGCCGAAGGCGTCCCACATGGCCTTGGGCAGGGGCCGGTCGGGATCGTAGGCGATGTACCACTGGGCGGTGGTGACGTCGTCGATCGGGATCGAGCAGCAGACGATCTGCGGCCCGCGCGGCAGGCCCGGGATGAACGAGAAGAACGGCAGGGAGACCTCGCGTACGCGGGCGTAGTTGGTCGTCTCGTCGTGGCGGCGCAGGGCGCCCTCGCGGAAGCCGTAGGGCTGTTCGACGAATTCGAACACCGGTGCGCCGTCGCTCAGCATGTACTGGGCGTCCTTGAAGATCTTCTGGCCGAGCGCGCTGCCCAGGTTGGCCGAGTGCAGGAAGGTGACGTGGGCGGAATCCAGCAGCGCCTCCAGCCCCTGCAGCCAGTTGGTGCGGATGATCCCGCGCAAGGGCGCCACCTGCTCCGGGGGCAGGGCGGTGAACTCGTAGGCCGGGAACGTCGGCGGCTCGGCGCGCCGGCCGAGGTAGACCCACACCAGGCCGCCGCCCTCGCGCGCCGGATAGGCCTTGACCGGCACCTTCCTGGCGAACTCGGCGCGGCGCTCGGCCGGCTCGGTCGGGGTGTCGACGCACTGGCCGGCGACGCCGTCGAACTTCCAGCCGTGGAACACGCAGCGCAGGCCATCGCCCTCGTTGCGGGCCAGGGCCAGGGAGGCGCAGCGGTGCGGACAGGCCTCCTTGAGGAACCCGACCCGGCCGTCCGAGCCGCGGTAGGCGACGAAGTTCTCGCCGAACAGCCGCACCCGCTCGGGGGCGCCCTCGGCCTCCAGCTTGCCCGAGCGACAGGCGGGAACCCAGTATTCCCTGAGCAACTGGCCCATCGGCGCGCCCTTCTCGACGCGGGTGAGCAGGGTGTTGATCTCCGGGGTCATCATGGCCGGCGTCCTCCCGCGGCCCGCGCTTTGGCCGGGGCCGTCGTTGTTGAGGCTACATTGAGCCTGCCCGCCGATTTCGTCCAGTTCAGGGCGGGGTCGCGCGTCAGCGATTGAACAGGCGGCCGGCCACCAACTGCCAGATCAGCAGCAGGACGATGGCGCCCCCGAGGAAGGGGACGTGGGTCAGCCAGGACCAGACGTGGGCGATCGACAGCATGGGAGTCTTCGTTTGCGCTTACCGGCCTTGGGCCTGCTCGACCGCCGCCGTCTTGGCCGAGTCGGTGGCGGCTTTGTGGCGGCCCGTTGCGGCGGCCGCGGGGCCGGCGCATGGTTCCGCTTCATAAGTAATCCGGGAGGACGGGATGAAGCGGCTGATGCTGGGGGTCTTTGCGGCCCTCGCTCTGGCGGGCGCGGCGCGGGCGGAGGAGACGGCCCAGGAGAAGGCCAACAAGGCGGCGGTGCTGGCGTTCTACGACGCGGCGCTGAACCGGCTCGATTTCGAGGCCGCCGCCAAGTACCTCGGACCCTACTACAAGCAGCACAACCCCACCGCGGCCGACGGCGCCGAGGGGCTCAAGGGCTTCCTCACCTACCTCAAGGCCAACTTCCCCAAGACCCACAGCGACGTGACCATGTCCTTCGCCGACGGCGACTATGTGATCCTGCGCGTGCACGCGGTCCGCACGCCCGGGACCGCCGGCAACGCCATCGTCGACATCTTCCGCCTGGAGAACGGCAAGGTGGTCGAGCACTGGGACTCGGTGCAGCCGGTGCCCGACAAGCCCGCGAACAACAACACGATGTTCTGAGGCGCCGCCGATCAGTTCCCCGCGCGGCTGGCCTTCTCGGCGATGCCGCTGGTCCCCTCGCGGGCCTCCAGCTTGGCGGCCACCGCGTCGAGGCTGACGTTGGCCGAGCTCAGCAGCACCAGCCAGTGGTAGATCAGATCGGCGCTTTCGGCGGCCAGGTGGTCGGAGTCGCCCTTGACGGCGGCCAGGGCGGTCTCGAACGCCTCCTCGCCGAACTTCTTGGCGGCGAGGTCGGGCCCGCCGCCCAGCAGCTTGGCGGTGTAGGACGACTGCGGGTCCGCGCCCTTGCGCGAGGCGATGGTGGCCTCGAGCCGCGCGACGACCTCGGCGAAACGCTCGCTCATGGGACCTCCTGGGCCTCTAGGCCAGCCTGACCGGTAGGCCGGCGGCGTGCAACTGCTGCTTGGCCTCGCCCACGCTGATCTCGCCGAAGTGGAAGATCGAGGCGGCCAGCACCGCGTCGGCCCCGCCGTCGCGCACGGCCTCGACCAGGTGGCCGGCCGAGCCGGCGCCGCCCGAGGCGATCACCGGCACGCCGACAGCCGAGGACACGGCCTTGAGCAGGGCGTTGTCGTAGCCGGACTTGGCGCCGTCGCGGTCCATCGAGGTGAGCAGGATCTCGCCGGCCCCGAGGCCGACGCCCCGGGCCGCCCACTCGACCACGTCCAGGCCCGTGCCCTTGCGGCCGCCGACGGTGAACACTTCCCAGCCCGAGCCGTCGGCGCGCTGCTTGGCGTCGATGGCCAGGACCACCGCCTGGCTGCCGAAGGCGTCGGCCGTGGCCGTGAGCAGGGACGGGTTCTCGACGGCGGCGGTGTTGATCGACACCTTGTCGGCCCCCGCGCGCAGGATGCGGCGCGCGTCCTCCACCGAGCGCACGCCCCCGCCCACGCCCAGCGGCATGAAGCAGACGTCGGCGGTGCGGGCGATGACCTCGAGGATCGCCCCGCGGCCCTCGTGGCTGGCGGTGATGTCGAGGAACATCAGCTCGTCGGCCCCGGCGGCGTCATAGGCCGAGGCCTGCTCCACCGGATCGCCGGCGTCGCGCAGGGCCACGAAGTTCACGCCCTTGACCACGCGCCCGTCCTTGACGTCCAGGCAGGGGATCACGCGCACCTTCAGCATCAGGCGGGCGCCTTGCGGCGGGCGGCGCGGATCGCCTCGTCCGGGGTGATGGCTCCGGTGTAGATGGCGCGGCCGAGGATGGCGCCGGCGATGGGCGCGCCCTTGCGGGCCTTCAGCAGCTCGATGTCCTTGACCGAGGCCAGGCCGCCCGAGGCGATCACCGGGATGTGCACCGCATCGGCCATCTGGCCCACGGCGTCGATGTTGAGGCCCGTGAGCGCGCCGTCGCGGCCGATGTCGGTGACGATCAGGGCGGCGACGCCGGAATCCTCGAACTGCCGGGCCAGGTCGATCGGCTCCATGTCCGAGGCCTCGACCCAGCCGTGCACGGCCACCTTGCCGTCCTTCACGTCGATGGCCACGGCGATCTGCTCGGGGAAGTCGTGGGCGGCGCGCTTGACCAGGGCCGGGTCGCGCACGGCCACGGTGCCGAGGATCACCCGGCTCACGCCCATGTCGATCCAGCGGGCGATGTCGTCCCAGGTGCGGATGCCGCCGCCGAGCTGCACGGGAATGGACACGGCCTCCAGGATCGCGTTCACCGCCTCGACATTGACCGCATGGCCCTCGATGGCGCCGTTGAGGTCGACCACGTGCAGCCACTCGAAGCCGGCCTTGGCGAACTGGCCGGCCTGATCCGCGGGAGAGGCGTTGAACACGGTCGCCTTGTCCATGTCGCCGTAGAGCAGGCGCACGCACTGGCCGTCCTTCAGGTCGATCGCCGGATAGAGGATCATGGACGCCACTCCAGGAAGTCGCCGAGGAGCCGGATGCCGTTGGCCTGGCTCTTCTCGGGGTGAAACTGCATGCCCGCCACGTTATCGCGCGCCACGGCGGCGACGAACCGGTCGCCATGCTCGCTGAAGGCGATCACGTCGGTCTCGTCCTTGGCGTCGAGCACGAAGGAGTGGGTGAAGTACATGTGCGCGCCGTCGGTCAGGCCGCGGGTGATCGGGTGCGGGCGCGGCAGCTCGAGGGCGTTCCAGCCCATGTGCGGCACCTTGAGCGTGTGATCCCTGGGCTCGATCTTGCGCACGTCGCCGGCGATCCAGCCGAGCCCAGGGGTCTCGCCGAACTCCAGGCCGCGGTCGCCGAGCAGCTGCATGCCGACGCAGATGCCCATGAAGGGAACGCCGCGCCGCTTCACCGCCTCGGTCATCGCTTCGACTAGGCCGGGTTTGCCGTGCAGCAGCGCCATGCAGTGGGCGAAGGCGCCGACGCCGGGCAGCACCAGGCGCTCGGCCTTGGCCACCACCTCGGGTTCGGCGGAGACCACGACCGCGCGATCGTGTTCCGCGGCGGCGCGGGCGAGGGCCTTCTCGGCCGAGCGCAGATTGCCCGACCCGTAGTCGATCAGAACCACCGTGGACATCGTCGAACCTTAGAGGACGCCCTTGGTGGAGGGGGCGTGGCCTTGGGTCGTGGGGTCCAGCTCCACCGCCTGGCGCAGGGCCCGGGCCAGGGCCTTGAAGCCGCTCTCGGCGATGTGGTGGGTGTTGTCGCCGTAGAGGGTTTCCAGGTGCAGGCAGGCGCCGGCGTTCATGGCGAACGCCTGGTGGAATTCCTTGAACAGCTCGGTGTCCATCTCCCCCACCTTGGGGCGGGTGAAGTCGACCTTCCAGATCAGATAGGGGCGGTTCGAGAGGTCCACGGCGCACCGGGTCAGGGTTTCGTCCATCGGGATATAGGCAGTCCCGAAGCGACGGATACCCTTGAAGCCGTCGCAGGCCTCCTTGAACGCCTGGCCGAGCACGATGCCGGTGTCCTCCACCGTGTGGTGCATGTCGATGTGCAGGTCGCCCTGGGTCTCGATCTTGAGGTCGAAGCCGCCATGCCGGCCGAAGCTCTCCAGCATGTGGTCGTAGAAGCCCACGCCGGTCGAGATCTCGGTCTGGCCCGTGCCGTCCAGGTCGATGCGCACGCGGATGCGCGTCTCCTTGGTCTCGCGGACGACTTCGGCTGTGCGGTTGGCCATATCGCTCCTCAGAATCCGGCCGCGATCGCCAGGTCCTGCAGGGACACCTGGGGCCGCGGGCCGTAGTGCGTGATCACCTCGCCGGCGGCCAGGTGACCGAGGCGCGCGCAGTCGCCGATCGACCGGCCCTGGCTGAGGCCGTAGAGGAATCCCGCTGCGTATTGGTCTCCCGCGCCGGTGGTGTCCACGACTTTTTCCACAGGGTCGATGGACACCCGCGTGAGCGCATCGCCGGTGAGCGTGACCGAGCCCTTCTCGGACCGGGTCACGGCGGCGATCCTCACCCGGCCGCGCAGGGCCAGCATGGCCTCGCCGAAGTCCTCGGTCTCGAACAGGGCGCAGATCTCGGCCTCGTTGGCCAGCAGGATGTCGACCTCGCTGTCGATGAAGCCCTTCAAGAGGTCGCGGTAGCGGTGCACCACGAAGCTGTCGGACAGGGTCAGGGCGATCAGGCGGCTGGAGGCGCGGGCCAGGCCGGCGGCCTTGGCGAAGGCCTCGCGCGCGTCCGACGGGTCGAACAGATAGCCCTCGAGGTAGATGATCTTGGAGGCCTCGATGATCTTGGGATCGACGTCGGCCGCAGTCAGGCTGTTGGAAGCGCCGAGGAACGTCGACATCGTGCGCTGGCCGTCGGGCGTGACGTTGATCAGGCAGCGGGCGGTGGCCGGGCCGTCCTTCAGCGGCGGCACGTCGAAGCGCACGCCGATGGCGTTCATGTCGTGGGTGAACACGGCGCCGAGCTGGTCGGCGGCGACCTTGCCGACGTAGGCCGAGCGCCCGCCGAGGCTGGCCACGCCGGCCATGGTGTTGGCCGCCGAGCCGCCCGAGGCCTCGATCCCCGCTGCCATGGCGCCATAGAGCTCCTCGGCCCGCGGCTCGTCGATCAGCATCATCGAGGCCTTCGCCAGGCCCTGGTCGACGAGGAAGTCCTCGCTGCAGGGGGCGATCACATCGACGATGGCGTTGCCGATCGCGGCGACGTCGTAGAGCTCGGTCATGCGCAGGGTCCTGGAATGAGAGGTCGCCGGCTCTATACCGTGGGTTGGCGGCAGGGTCACGGCGGTGTGTCGGCGAACGCTGTAAGCTGACTGTAAGACCGGATACCGCTAGCTTGGCCCTGGCGAGGGGAGGCCGGCATGCGGAGTCGGATTCTGGCGGTGGGCCTGCTGCTCGGCCTGGCCGGCGCCCAGTCCACAGGCGCCCTGGCGCAGACCCGCATCGAGGTTCCGATCCGCGAGGTGGTGCAGAGCAATGGGGTGCACCGCTACGGCGTCCCCATCACCGTCGGCGGGGTGCAGATCGAGGCCGGGCTCGACACCGGGTCCACCGGTCTGCGCATCCTGCCGGGCGTCGTCCCGGCCACGGCCGTGCAGTCGTCCGGGCATCGCACCAGCTATAGCTACGACAACGGCGTGCAATTCGACGGGACCATGGTCGAGGCCGACATGACCATCGGCGTCTCCGGCAAGGTCAAGTTCGAGCAGATCGACAAGGTCGGCTGCAAGCCGGGGCTGCGAACCTGCCAGGCAGTCACCGTCAAGCCGGAGGAGTTCGGCATCCAGAGTGGAGGCCTGCCGAACGAGGGCTTCAAAGCGATCCTTGGCATCAACATGGCCGACGACACGGCGCCCAACCCGCTGATGGCGATGGGCGTGAAGCGCTGGATCATCGACCTGCCCCGGCCGGGCCAGGGCGAGACGGGGCGGATCGTGCTCAACCCGACCGACGCCGAGGTCGCCGACTACAGGCTGTTCCGCATCGACGACCAGTTCGTCGGCTCGCACGGCGGCCTGCACGACGCCATCCAGGGCTGCCTGGTCAACAAGACGACCAAGCACTCCTACTGCGGCCCCACCGACCTCGACACCGGCGCGCCGGGCGTGCAGGTGGCGACCTCCGACACACAGCCGTGGCAACCGCAGACGCCCGTCACCATCGCCTTCCTCGACAACGGCAAGCCGGTGATCGGAGCCGACTTCACGGTGGGCCAGGGGCCGGGCGCGCGCCTCAGCTTCAGGGCGCCGCCGCCCCGCCGCCCGAGCGCCTCGAACATCTATCTCGGCATCCTCCCCTATTTCGTCTTCTCCACCCTCTACGAACCCGAGGCCAGGAGCGTGGGGCTGAAGGCGCGGTAAGGAGACGCCGCGGATCCTCCGGGGTCCGCGGCGCAAGGTGTTCCTCCCCGGCAAGCGGGAAGGAAGAGCGCGAAGGCGTGGCCGGATGCTCGGCGGCCGCGCCGGTGCTCGACGCCAGTATCCGCCCGGTCGTGCCGGATCGAAAGTGTCGTATGTTCAATGGCTTGCTGGCGTCCGGCGGAGATCGCCGCTGGTGGGCTGTCCGAAAGCGGACAGCCCGGCGTCAGGCGCCCATGAACAGCGAGCGGCTGGGGCAGAGGTCGGCCACCAGGCACTGCAGGCATTTGGGCCTGCGCGCCACGCAGATGTAGCGGCCGTGCAGGATCAGCCAGTGGTGGGCGCGGGTCAGGTACGGCTCGGGGATCACCTGCATCAGCTGCTGCTCGACCTTTTCCGGCGTCGAGCCCGAAGCCAGCTTCAGGCGGTGGGCGACGCGGAACACGTGGGTGTCCACGGCGATGGCCGGCTCGACGCCCAGTTCGTTGAGCACCACGCTGGCGGTCTTGCGTCCCACCCCGGGCAGGGTCTGCAGGGCCTCGCGGTCGAGCGGGACCTGGCCGCCGTACTGGTTCACGAGGATGTTCGACAGGGCGACGACGTTCCTGGCCTTGGTGCGGTACAGGCCGATGGTCTTGATGTAGGGCTCCAGCCCTTCCACGCCGAGGGCGGCCATGGCGGCCGGGGTGGGGGCGTCGCTGAACAGGCGCTCGGTGGCCTTGTTCACCGACTTGTCCGTGGCCTGGGCCGAGAGGGCGACGGCCACCACAAGGGTGAAGGGGTCGTGGTACTCGAGCTCGGTGCGCGGCTCGTCCTGCGCCGCTTCGAAGCGCGCGAAGATTTCGGCGATGCGGGCCTTTTCCGCCGGGTTCAGGCGCTTCCTGGACGGAGCCCGGCTGGTGGGCTTTTGGGCGGCCGGTTTCGGGGCGGCGACGGCTTTGGGCTTGGCGGCGGCGGGCATGGCGCGACCATGGCCGGGTTCGCAGCGCTTCTCAACGGCCTCGCCTCTCCCGGCCGGCCCATCTCCGCAGTAGATTGGCCCGATGGACGCCCCCCTGCACCTGGACGCCGTGCTGACACCGACCCGGTCCCTGACACGGACGGGGCTCGTCGTGGTGCTTGGCATCCTCGGGCTGTTCAACGTCCTGGTGGCGGTGCTGTTCTTCGTCATGGGCGCCCGGCCGGTCTCGATCTTCCTCGGTCTCGACTTTCTGGCCGTGCTGCTGGCTTTCCACCTCAGCTACCGCCAGGCGCGGCGGCGCGAGCGGGTTCAGGTGTCGGCCGATGAGGTGAGGGTGGTGCACGAGGTCGGCGCGCAGAAGCGCACCGTGTGGCGCTCGCCGACCGCCTTCACCCGGGTCGAGGTCGAGGCCATGGGAGAGCCGGAGGTACGCGTGACCCTCGCCCTCTCGCGCCGCCGCTTGGTGGTGGCCGGTCAGATCAGCCCACAGGAGCGGGCGGACTTCGCCGACGCCCTGCAGGCGGCGATCAAGTCTGCGCGGGCCGAACGTTATCCTACTTAAGGAACCCGGCCGCCCGGTATAGAAGGCCGCCACCGACAGCCAGGCCAGGAGCCCATGAGTTTCAGCGATCAGGAGGTGGAGCGCTACGCCCGGCACCTGGTGCTGCGCGAGATCGGCGGTCCCGGCCAGCAGAAGCTGAAGGCGGCCAAGGTGCTGCTGGTGGGGGTGGGCGGCCTCGGGGCGCCCGCGGCCCTCTACCTGGCGGCCGCCGGCGTCGGCCGCATCGGCCTGCTCGACCCCGACGAGGTGTCGCTGTCCAACCTGCAGCGCCAGGTGCTCTACGGCGTGGAGGACCTCGGGCGGGGCAAGGCCCTGTCGGCGGGGCTGCGCCTGTCCCACCTCAATCCCGAGATCGAGCTGGAGCCGATCCCGCAGCGCCTGGACGAGGCCAACGCCGCCGCCCTGATCCGGCCCTGGGACATCGTCGTCGACGGCACCGACGACTTCGCCACCCGCTTCGCCGTCAACGCCGCCTGCGTGGCCGAGGGCCGGCCGCTGGTCTCGGGGGCCATCGGCCGCTGGAGCGGGCAGGTGGGGGTGTTCGGCGCCGGGACCACGCGCGGCCGGCCGCTGGCCGAGCGCCAACCCTGCTACCGGTGCCTGGTGCCCGAGATCCCGCCGGACGCGGAGACCTGTTCGGTGGTCGGGGTGGTCGGCGCCCTGGCCGGGGTGATCGGGGCGATGATGGCGCTGGAGACCGTCAAGCTGATCTGCGATGCGGGCGAGCCCCTCACGGGCCGCCTGATGATCTACGATGCCCTCGACGCCGAGACCCGCACGGTGAAGGTCGGCGCGGATCCCGAATGCCCGGTGTGCGGCGGCTGAGACTCTCGATTGCGCTACCGTGCTGCGCGCTGCCTGAGCGCGCTTTCTTGTTTGCGCTACCGCGCTTCGCGCTGCTCGAGCGCCTCGCGCCTCGGTTCCGCCACAAGCTTCGCCGGAAATCCGGCGATCGGTGTAAGGCCGAGGTAGGGCGGAGCGCATAAACCCTTTGTTCGCCATGTCGGCCCGAACTGAAGCCATGCTGATTCCGCGCGCCACAGGTCTCGCCGGCGCCCTCCTGTCGTTGATGCTCGGCGTGTCCGCCCTGGCGCAGACGCCTTCGGCTGAGGCCCCTTCCATCTTCGCCGGCGACCTGCCGCCGGTCGCGGCCGAGCCGTCCTCCGCCTTAACGCCGCCGCCGGACACCGCCGACATCGACGACCTGTTCTCACGCCCGGCGCCCGAGCCGGAGGAGGTGTTCGGCTATCTGTCGGTGGACGTGCCGACCACGCCCTTCGACCAGCAGTGGTTGCGCGCCTCCACCAGCGCCTGGCCCGAAGGCCAGGTGCAGCTCGACGCCTTCGTCCGCCAGCTTTCGCGCCTGCCGGTGAGCGTCCGCGTGGACCAGGCCAACCGCTGGATCAACGCCCACGTCGCCTACGCCAGCGACATGGACGTCTACGGCGTGGCCGACTACTGGGCTGGCCTGTCCGAGGTCCTGGCCCACGGCCGTGGCGACTGCGAGGACTTCGCCATCGCCAAGATGCAGATCCTGGCCGCCGCCGGGGTGCCCACGCGCGACATGTACCTGACCCTGGTGCGCGACCTGCGCCGGCAGGAGGACCACGCCGTGCTGGTCGTCCGCGTGGGCCAGGATTCCTACGTGCTCGACAGCGACGAGAACACCCTGCTTCGCCAGGACGAGCTCACGCGGTTCCGACCGGTGGTGGCGTTCAGCGAGAACGGCCGCTGGATCTTCGGTCGCCGCAGCCGCAAGGCCGAGGCCGAGATGGCCTCGGGCGTGCCCGACCTGCCGCCGGAGGCGCCCGCGCCGACCGTCGCCTCCTTCACCCCCGGCGCGCGCTAACCCGCGAGCTCCTGGATCACCCGGTCGAGCACCGGGCGGCCCTGCGCCGTGGCGTAGAGGCGGCCGCTCGCCGTGCGGACGAAGCCGGCCTGTTCGAGGTCCGCCAGCTTGGCCAGCGGCAGGGGCTCGAGCTCGGCGAGCGGCACGCCCTCGAGCGTGCGCAGGCCCATCAGCAGGCGCTCCTCGGCGGCCTCCTCGGGGGTGAGGGTTTCGATGAGCGACAGCCCCGCGCCCGTTTCGTCCACGCGGGCCAGGTAGTCGGGGATGGCGCGGGCCGCTTCGGTGGCGAGGCGCGAGCCCGAGGGGGTCAGGCGGCCGTGGGCGCCGGGGCCGACGCCCAGGTAGTCCTGGCCGCGCCAGTAGACGAGGTTGTGGCGCGAGCGGGCGGCCTCGCCGCGGGCGTGGTTGGACACCTCATAGGCCTCGAAGCCCTCGGCGGTCAGCACCTGCTGGGTCGTCTCGTAGAGACGGGCGGCGAGGTCGGGGTCGGCCGGGACGAAGGCGCCGCGGTTCACCGCGCGGTCGAAGGCGGTGCCGGGCTCGATGGTCAGCTGGTAGGGCGAGACGTGCTCCGGTCCGAGGGCGACGGCGGCCTTGAGCTCCTCGGCCCAGCCGGCCTCGGTCTGGCCGGGGCGGGCGTAGATCAGGTCGAGCGACAGGCGCGGGAACCGGCGGGCGGCGAGGCGGGCGGCGCGCACCGCCTCCTCCGCGGAGTGGTTGCGGCCGAGGAAGGCCAGGGCGCCGTCGTCCAGGGCCTGGACCCCCAGCGACAGGCGGTTCACCCCGGCCGCGGCGAAGGCTTCGAAGCGGGCGGCCTCGGCGTCGGTGGGATTGGCCTCCAGCGTCACCTCGAGGTCGGGCGCGGCCGGCCACAGGGTCCTGGCCGTCTGCACGATCTTCGCCGCCCACTCCGGCCGCATCAGCGAGGGGGTGCCGCCGCCGAGGAAGATCGAGACCAGCCGGTGCGGGCCGGCCGCCTCGGCCTGGGCGTCAAGGTCCCGGAGGATCGCCTCGAACAGAGCCTCGGCCTCGCCGGCCCGGCGGTCGAGCGCGACGTTGAAGTCGCAGTAGGGGCAGATGCGGGCGCAGTAGGGCCAGTGGACATAGAGGCCGAGCGGCGGAGCGGGTTCGTCAGTCAAACAGGGCGGCCTTGAGCTGGGCGAAGGCGCCGGCGCGGTGGCTGATGGCGTCCTTTTCGGCCGGGTCCATCTCGCCGAAGGTCTGGGCGCCGCCCGCAGGACCGTCAATCGGCAGGAAGATCGGATCGTAGCCGAATCCCCGCGTCCCTCGCGCCGGGAAGGTCAGGGTCCCGTCGACGCGCCCCTCCACCGCCACGACCGGGCCGTTCGGCCAAGCCACGGCCAGGGCGCAGCTGAACCAGGCCGACAGGTCCTCGGCAGCGACCTCCTCCAGGCGCTCGCGCACCTTGTCCATGGCCACGGCGAAGTCCTTGGACGGGCCGGCCCAGCGGGCGGAGAAGATGCCCGGCGCGCCGTCCAGCGCCCGCACCGACAGGCCGGAATCGTCGGCCAGGGCGATCAGGCCCGAGTGGTCGGCGGCGGCCCGCGCCTTGAGCACGGCGTTGCCGACGAAGGTGGTCTCGGTCTCGTCGGGTTCCGGCAGGCCGAGCTCGCCGGCGGCGACCACCTCGAAGCGCCCCTCCAGCAGGGCGGCCAGTTCGCGCGCCTTGCCCGGGTTGTGGGTGGCGGCGACGATCCTCGTGCCTTGGGGCAGGTGAAGGGCCATGGCGCGATCTCCGGAACGGCAGGGCGCCCCTAGTAGCATCCGCCGCCGCCGAAATCGCCTTGCGTGCAAAAGCTTTGCCGTACCGTCGGGGATGCGACACTACGCCGCGCCAACCGGGGTCCGGATGCCGCGTGGGCCCTTTCGCCGCCCGGACGGTGACGGTACGTAAGCGCCCTGTCATGGAAGCGCTCGACGGACTGATCCGCAGCAACGCCCTTCCGGCGTCCTATCGCCAGATGGTGGACCGTGTCCATCGTCCGGTGGCGGAGCGCATTGCGCAAACACGCCGCGCCCTCGGCCGGCCGATCGTGGCGGGCCTGTGCGGCAGCCAGGGCTCGGGCAAGTCGACCATGGCCGCCTTCCTCAAGACCCTGCTGGAAGACAGGGGGCTGAAGGTCGCGGTCCTGTCGATCGACGATCTCTACCTGACCCTGCCCGAGCGCGAGCGCCTGGCCATCGAGGTGCACCCCCTGCTCAAGACCCGCGGCGTGCCGGGCACCCACGACGTGGGCCTGGGCCACGCCCTGATCGACGTGCTTTCTGACGGCGTGGCCGAGGTGTCGATGCCGCGCTTCGACAAGGCCGAGGACACCCGCGCCGCGGCCAGCACCTGGCCGCGGGTGATCTCGCCGGTCGACGTGATCCTGCTGGAGGGCTGGTGCGTGGGGGCGATCCCGCAGACCGAAGCCGCCCTCCTGGCGCCGGTCAACGCCCTGGAGAGCGACGAGGACGCCGGCGGGGCCTGGCGCCGCTACGTCAACCACAGGCTGGAGAGCGACTACGCCGGCTTCTTCGGCCGCATCGACATCCTGGCCATGCTCAAGGCCCCGAGTTTCGAGGTGGTCTACGGCTGGCGCTCCCTGCAGGAGAAGAAGCTGGCCGACCGGGTCAGGCTGCAGGGCCTGACCGGGACCAAGGTGATGGACGCCGCCCAGATCCGCCGGTTTCTGATGTTCTACCAGCGCCTGACCGAGTGGATCCTGGACGAGATGCCCGGCCGCGCCGACATCCTCATGCCGCTCGACGAGGACCACCGCATCCTGAGCGCGGAGTTGCGCTAAAGCGTCCGCTGCGGCGGCCCCACGCCGGTTTCAGACGAGGGCCTTGCGGCGCTCCAGTTCCGCCGGGCTCGGCTCGGCGTGCTGGAAGCCGCCGGTCCTCACCGCTCCGTCGCGGACGTACTTGCCGACCATCACCCGGCTGTCCGAGGTCAGCGAGCTGGTCAGCTTGAGGGCGCCGGGTGCGGCCTGGCCCTGGAACAGGCGCTTGCCGGAGCCCAGGATCACCGGGAACACCAGCACGGTCAGCTCGTCGACCAGGTCGGCGGCGAACAGGGTCTGCAGGAAGTCGCTGGAGCCCTGGGTGAGCAGGTCCGGCCCGTCCTCCGCCTTCAGCCGCTTCGCCGCCCATGGGCACGGCGAGGACCACAAGGCCGTTGCGGTGCTGCAGGGCTGCGTGGCCTCGCTGACGCGCTACACCATCGTGGTGGTCGCTTCGACCTGATCAAGCAGACCAAGGGCCGCCTTCGAGCGCGAGGGCCTGACCTTCGCCTATCCGCACCAGGTGGCGGTGGAGTCGCGCCCGTGGATGCCGCCGGACGCCGAGCGCCAGCAACAGGCCTTGGCCCGCCGCGAGGAGCGGCCGGCCGAGACCGAGGAGGGCCCGGCCCCCACGGTCAACGCCGGCACGGGCAAATCGGGGGAGGCCGAGTAGGGGAGGTCAGCCCACCGCCTGCCGCTGCAGCGCCTGCAGGTCGGTGATGCCCTGGCGGGCCAGATCGAACAGGGCCTCGAACTCGGCGCGGGTGAAGCCGCGCTTCTCGCCGGTGGCCTGGATCTCGACGATGTCGCCCGCGCCGGTCAGCACGAAGTTGGCGTCGGCCTCGGCGCTGGAGTCCTCCTCGTAGTCGAGGTCGAGCACCGGGGTGTCCTGGTAGACGCCGCAGGAGATGGCGGCGACCTGGTCGATGATCGGATCGTTGGCGATCACGCCCTCGGTCAGCAGGTGGCGGGTGGCGATCCGCAAGGCGACCCAGGCGCCGGTGATGGCGGCGGTGCGCGTGCCGCCGTCGGCCTGGACCACGTCGCAGTCGAGCGTGATCTGACGCTCGCCCAGCGCCTTGAGGTCGACCACCGCGCGCATCGAGCGGCCGATGAGCCGTTGAATTTCTTGCGTGCGGCCCGATTGCTTGCCCTGGGCGGCCTCGCGCCGGCCGCGGGTGTGGGTGGCGCGAGGCAACATGCCGTACTCGGCGGTGACCCAGCCCTGGCCCTTGCCGCGCAGGAATCCCGGCACGCCCTCGTCGGCGCTGGCGGTGACCAGCACCCGGGTATGGCCGAACGAGATCAGGCAGGAGCCTTCGGCGTAGCGGTTGACGCCGGTCTCGATGGTCACGGGGCGCAGGATGTGCGGCAGACGCTCAGATGGACGCATTTTTCCTCACTGTACCGTCGCTTGCGTGCGGCCGGCGCCCGCTTATCCTAGATGGGGCCGGGCACGTCCATCCGGGGATTTTCGGTAGCGCTCCATGTCCGCCTTCCTGCCCCCTGGCTCCCAAGCCCCTGGATTCCTGGCCGCCGCGCGCGGTCCCACCCTCGCCCAGCTGGACGAGCGCGCCCGGGACATCTTCCGCCGGATCGTGGAGACCTACCTGGAGACCGGCGATCCGGTCGGCTCGCGCACGATTTCGCGAGGCGGTGTGCCGCTGTCGCCGGCTTCGATCCGCAACACCATGCAGGACCTGGCGCAGCTCGGCCTGCTCGGCGCGCCGCACGCTTCGTCCGGGCGGATGCCCACCCACATGGGCCTGCGGCTGTTCGTCGACGGCCTGCTGGAGATCGGCGACATCGGCGACGACGAGCGCGCCTTCATCGAGGAACGCCTGGCCGGGCGCGGGCGCAGCGTGCAGGAGGCGCTCGACGAGGCCTCGTCCCTGCTGTCCGGCCTGGCGGGCGGCGCGGGGGTGGTGGTGGCGCCGGTGCGCGACACCGGGGTCAAGCACGTGGAGTTCATCGCGCTGGGCCCCGACCAGGCCCTGGCGGTGATGGTGTTCGACGACGGCCAGGTCGAGAACCGGCTGATGCGCCTGGCCCCGGGCCTGACGCCCTCGGCCCTGCAGGAGGCCTCCAACTTCCTCAACGCGCGGCTGGCCGGCCGCACCCTGGTGGAGGCCAAGGAGCAGGTGCGCGGCGAGCTGGAGAACGCGCGCCGGGCCCTCGACGAGACCGCCGCGCGGCTGATCGAGGACGGCCTGGCCGCCTGGAGCGGGGGCGAGGACCAGGGCCGGGCCCTGATCGTGCGCGGCCGCGCCAACCTGCTGCATGACCGCTCGGCGCTCGACGACCTGGAGCGGGTGCGCATGCTGTTCGACGACCTCGAACAGAAGGAGCAGCTGATCGGACTTCTGGACGACGTGCGCGAGGCCCAGGGCGTGCGCATCTTCATCGGCGCGGAAACGCGGCTTTTCTCTCTTTCCGGTTCCTCTGTCATCGCCGCGCCCTATATGAACGGCCGGCAGAGGGTGGTAGGCGCGATCGGCGTGATCGGGCCCACCCGCTTGAACTATGCGCGGGTGATCCCGTTGGTGGATTACACCGCGCGTGTGCTCGGGCGTCTGCTCGAAGCCTAAGGGCATCGCGAGAGCGATGCCCGGCCTGTTTTTGTTTGACCATTTTCTTCGCCGAACCGGTTTCCACTTCGGCGGAAAAATGGTCGGAGAGGTAGATGGACATGACCGACGATCATACGCCGGCCGACATGGATGGCGGCGCCGAGGGTGCGGCCCCGGAAGGGCCCGACTCTGCTCTGGAAGCGATGCTGGACGCCCTGCAGGCCGAGAATGCGGTCCTCAAGGACCAGATGCTGCGGGTGGCGGCCGACGCCGAGAACGCCAAGCGGCGGGCCGAGCGCGAGGCCAACGACGCCCGCGCCTACGCCATCCAGCGATTCGCCCGCGACCTTCTGGGTGTGGCGGACAACCTGTCGCGCGCCCTGCAGCACGAGCCGGTGGCCGACGATCCGGCGGTGAAGAACTTCGTGCTCGGCGTCGAGCTGACCGAGAAGGAACTGGCCCAGGCGTTCGAGCGCAACGGCCTGAAGAAGGTCGAGCCGCCCAAGGGCGCCAAGTTCGATCCCAACCTGCACCAGGCGATGATGGAGCAGCCGGCCGCCGACGTGGAGCCGGGCGCCGTGATCCAGGTGATGCAGGCCGGCTACGAGCTGATGGGCCGCATTGTGCGCCCGGCGCTGGTGGTGGTCGCGGCCAAGGGCGGCGCGGCGGCCTCCGGCGAGCCGGGCCAGACGGTGGATACGCGGGCGTAGAACCCTTCTCCCACGCGGGCAGAAGGGCAGGGATGAGGGGGGTCGAGGGGTCTTTGGAGGCTTGAAGCTAGAGGCGGCGCGCCTCCTGCTTCCTTCGCTTCAGCGCCGTGCACCCACCCTCACCCAACCCTCTCCCTCGATGGGAGAGGGCGCGCTAATTCGAATACCGCGCCATCTGGTCGTCGAAGGCTTTCCAGCTCTTCGGCGAGACCTTGCGCTCCAGGCCCACCACCTCGGGGATGCGCATGCCGTTGTCGGTGGGGAAGCAGGCCTTGGGCACGGGCACCCCGGTGGTCTCGCTCATGCGCACGTTGCACCAGGCGAAGCGCTTGTGCTCCCACTGCAGGGCGTCGAGCACGGCGGAGTGGTAGCGTTCGCAGGCCGCGCCGACGGCGCGCTTGCCCTTGAGCTCGGCCTCGCAGCCGGTCGAGGCCGCCTTGGCCTTGGCCTCGGCGCGCTCCACCCGGCCCTGGTCGGGATAGGGCTCTTCGGGCAGGCGCGGGATCTGGGCCGAGGCGGCGCAGGCCAGGATCAGGGCCAGGCAGAAGCCGCCGTGCGCGGCCAGGAACTTCGTCATTCGCGCTCCTCCCGCCCGATCTCCGTCGGGCGTTGCCGCACGGGGCCGGGGGGCCTAGCGTTGGCGACGTGATGTGACATCGGGGAGAGCGGGCATGAAAGCAAGGCCTTTGGCGACCCTCGCCTTTACGGCGAGCCTTGGCGCGGCGGCCCTCGGCGGGGGCGCGGCCCAGGCGGCCGACGCGCCGGTGCTGCGCTCGGACCACACCCTGACCGTGCGCTCCACCGCCCCGGGCTACGCCGGCAGGTTCGCCGAGCTCTATCTGCGCGAGGTCAAGCTGGCCGCGCCGCCGGCCCAGTCCAAGGGCGTGGTGCTGTTCGTCCATGGCGCCGGCACCCCGGCCGACGTGGCCTTCGACCCGCTCTACCAGGACTACAGCTGGATGGCCTTCGTGGCCCGCGCCGGCTTCGACGTGTGGTCGCTGAACATGGAGGGCTACGGCGCCTCCACCCGCCCGCCGGCGATGAACGATCCCTGCCTCTTGTCGCCCGAGCAGCAGAAGGAGCTGATCCCCAAGACGCTGAAGGCGCAATGCAGCCCGTCCTCGACCGCGCCGATCACCACCATGAGCTCGGACTGGAACGACATCGGCGCGGCGGTCGACTATCTGACGCCGATGAACGGCGGCGCGCCGATCGCCATCGTCGGCTGGTCCCAGGGCGGGCCGCGGTCGGCGGGTTATGCCGCGCAGCATCCCGAGAAGGTCCGCAGCCTGGCCGTTTTGGCGCCGGCCTACAACCCCGCCATGCCCGACGCCGAGCCTCAGCCCCTGCCGGCCACGCCTTTTCCCTTGAGCTTCCAGTCGCAGGCCGACTTCAAGGCCAACTGGGACCGCCAGGCCCCCTGCGCCGGCCAGTACGACCCGGCCGCGGCGGCGGCGCTGTGGTCGACCCTGCAGCGCTCCGATCCTCAGGGCGCCCAGTGGGGCCCCGGCGGCCGGCGGGCTCCGACCGTGCCGAGCTGGGGCTTCAGCAAGGCCGTGGCGGCGAAGATCACCACCCCGTTCCTGATGATCTCGGGCGAGAACGACAAGCAGGTCGCGCCCGAGCGGGTGCGCCAGCTCTACGCCGACCTCGCCTCGCCGCAGAAGGTGTTCATCGACCTGGCCTGCTCCTCGCACAACGCCATGTGGGAGAAGAACCGCCGCCTGCTGTTCCAGGCCACGGTCGACTGGCTGACCACCGGCAAGGTCGACGGCGTCGACTCGGGGATGCTGAAGAAGGGCTACTAGGTCGCGCATCCTTTCGCGCTACCGGCTGGCGCCTATTTGAGCGCGCGTCTCAGCGTCAGGTTCAGTCGGCCGCCCCCGGGCACCACGGCGGAGGAGCCCTCCAGCACCCGGTCGATCCCGTGGAACGCCAGGCGGGCAGGGCCGGCCAGGAGACAGACGTCGCCCGAGTTGAGCTTCAGCGAGGTGGTCGGGCCGCCGCGGCTCTGGCCGCCGATGCGGAACACCGCGGTGTCGCCCAGCGACAGCGACAGCACCGGGACGGCGAAGTCCTGCTCGTCGCGGTCCTGGTGCAGGCCCATCCTGGCCCCGTCGCGGTAGAGGTTGGCGAGGCAGGCGTCGGGCTCGGGCGCCTCCGGGGCGAAACGCTGCCAGAGGGCCATCAGCACCGGCGGGATCGGCGGCCAGGGCCGGCCGGTCTGCGGATGGCGAGGTTCGTAGCGGTAGCCCCGGGCGTCGGTCACCCAGCTCAGCGGGCCGAACCCGGTCATGCGCACCGACATCGGCTTGCCCGAGGGGGTGATCGGCTGGAAGAACGGCGCGCCCTCGGCGGCGGCGAACACGTGGCGCGCCAAGCCCTCCTGCTCGGCGCGAGTCAGGGCGGCGGGATGGTACTGGAAGCCAGCGGTCACGCCCGCCTATGTCGGGCGTGACGTGCTTTCACGCAACCGCGCGCTCGAGCAGGCCGCTAGGACGGTGGCGCACACGAAAGACTCAGAATCCGACCGTCGGCGAGGCGATGCAGAGGTCGACGTCCTTCTTGGTCACCGTGTCGCCGTTGTCGAGCAGGGCGCTGAAGTCGACCTTGCAACCGTCCGGCTTGGCCTTGAGCTTGAGCATGGCGCTCTGGCCGGGCTTGAGCGTGCCCTTGCCGAGCATGTCGTCGCTCCAGTCGCTGCGGCCCGGCGGCGAGGTGTAGACCGCCACGATCGGCCGCTTGCCGCTGTTGGCGCAGTGCACGGTCGCGGCCGGATTGCTCTCGTCGGCCACGGCCGATCCGGCCCAGAGGGCGATGAGGCCCGCCGCCATGGCGGCGGCCCCAGCCAGCACTGTCTTGAATGATTCCCGCATGGTTTCCTGACCCCGACAGTTCCCCGACCGCTGTTTCGCGGCGGGGTTGTGATTGGGGTCCCGGCGGCGCCTGCACGCGCTCCACCTTCGGAGGACAAGCAACTGCCGAGGCCCTGAGCAGAGACGCACGACGCAACTTGAGTGGCTAAGCTTATGCCTGTTCCCGGCGCCGCTCAATTCGTTACCCGTGATCATCCAGCGCAGATCTGGGTGTTGCTTTGCCGGCGCGGCCGCGCCGCCGGCCACGAATCGCCCCCTGGTCTGGCGCAAAACCCTTGCACCGGGAGTGGATATTCCCATATGCGGCGCTGTGGGAACGCGCGGCGCCGCGCGGCCGACACAATGAGTGCGGGGTCGTTCCGGCCCCGATTTGGAGACCCGATCGAACCGGGGACGGCATTCAGGCGCTTCGAAGTAAGGCCTCGCGTCCGTCCGCCAGTAAGGAGCGAACAGATCTCGTCATGAGCAAGATTATCGGCATCGACCTGGGCACGACCAATTCGTGCGTCGCCATCATGGACGGCAAGACGCCGAAGGTGATCGAAAACGCCGAGGGCGCGCGCACCACCCCGTCGGTGGTCGCCATCCTCGAGGACGGCGAACGCCTCGTCGGCCAGCCCGCCAAGCGGCAGGCCGTGACCAACCCGCAGAACACCCTCTTCGCCATCAAGCGCCTGATCGGGCGCCAGTACGACGACCCCGTCGTGGCGAAGGACAAGGGCATGGTGCCCTATGAGATCGTAAAGGGCCCGACCGGCGACGCCTGGGTGCGCGCCCACGGCAAGGACTACAGCCCGCAGCAAATCTCGGCCTTCATCCTCGGCAAGATGAAGGAAGCCGCCGAGGCCCATCTCGGCGAGACGGTCACCAAGGCGGTGATCACCGTGCCGGCCTATTTCAACGACGCCCAACGTCAGGCCACCAAGGACGCTGGCAAGATCGCCGGCCTGGAAGTGCTGCGCATCATCAACGAGCCCACCGCGGCGGCCCTGGCCTATGGCCTGGAGAAGTCCGAGGGCAAGAAGATCGCGGTCTACGACCTCGGCGGCGGCACCTTCGACGTGTCGATCCTGGAGATCGGCGACGGCGTGTTCGAGGTGAAGGCGACCAACGGCGACACCTTCCTGGGCGGCGAGGACTTCGACCTGCGCCTCGTCGACTTCCTGGCTGACGAGTTCAAGAAGGAGGCCGGCGTCGACCTGCGCAAGGACAAGCTGGCCCTGCAGCGCCTGAAGGAAGAGGCCGAGAAGGCCAAGAAGGAACTGTCGAGCGCCTCGCAGTACGACGTGAACCTGCCCTTCATCTCGATGAACGCCTCGGGGCCGCTGCACCTCAACATCAAGCTGACCCGCGCCAAGCTGGAAGCCCTGGTCGAGGACCTGATCAACCGCACCATCGGCCCCTGCGAGCAGGCGCTGAAGGACGCCGGCCTGAAGAAGACCGACATCGACGAAGTGGTGCTGGTCGGCGGCATGACCCGCATGCCCAAGGTGGTCGAGGCGGTGAAAGACTTCTTCGGCCGCGAGCCGCACAAGGGCGTCAACCCCGACGAGGTCGTGGCGCTCGGCGCCGCGGTCCAGGCGGGCGTGCTGCAGGGCGACGTCAAGGACGTGCTGTTGCTCGACGTGACGCCGCTGACCCTGGGCATCGAGACCCTGGGCGGCGTGTTCACGCCGCTGATCGAGCGCAACACCACCATCCCGACCAAGCGCAGCCAGACTTTCTCCACGGCCGACGACAACCAGTCGGCGGTGACCATCCGGGTGTTCCAGGGCGAGCGCCCGATGGCGGCGGACAACAAGATGCTGGGCCAGTTCGACCTGGTCGGCATTCCGCCCGCGCCGCGCGGCGTGCCGCAGGTCGAGGTCACCTTCGACATCGACGCCAACGGCATCGTGCACGTGACGGCCAAGGACAAGGCGACCGCCAAGGAGCAGTCGATCCGCATCCAGGCCAACGGCGGGCTGTCGGACACCGACATCGAGAAGATGGTCAAGGACGCCGAAGCCCACTCGGCCGACGACAAGAAGCGCAAGGCCCTGGTGGAGGCCCGCAACCACGCGGACGCCCTGGTCCACCAGACCGAGAAGTCGCTGAAGGAGTTCGGCGACAAGGTTTCGGAGGCCGACAAGTCGGCCATCGAGAAGGCCAAGGACGACCTCAAGGCCGCGCTGGAAGGCGATGACGCCGACGCCATCTCGGCCAAGACCGAAGCCCTGGCCCAGGCCTCGATGAAGCTCGGCGAAGCCATGTACCAGGCGCAGCAGTCCGGCGCCGCCGACACGGGCGCCGCGCCGGAGGGCGGGCACGCCGAAGACGTGGTCGACGCCGAGTTCGAGGAAGTTGACGACCGCAAGTCGTAAAACCTGTTTACGGAAATATAGCCCCCTGTGATGTTCAGTCGCGGGGGGCTTTTCTTTTCGCGCTCAAGCAGGCCCAAGACCGGCGGGGCGAAATGGATTATCGATCCTTAGTGCAACCGAGGCCCTTGCTCTGGGGCCCAATGCGCCCCACCTTCTCCGTGGGACAGTGTAGAAGAGCGCGACAGAGGTCAGGACGCTTATGGCGCGTTGCTATTACGAGGTGTTGGAGGTCTCGCGGGACTGCAGCGAGACGGACCTGAAGGCGGCCTTCCGTAAGAAGGCCATGGCCCACCATCCCGACCGCAACGACGGCTGCACCGAGGCGGAGGCCCGCTTCAAGGAAGTCAACGAGGCCTATTCGATCCTGTCCGACCCGCAGAAACGCGCCGCCTATGACCGCTTCGGCCATGCCGGGGTGAACGGCGGCCCGGGCGGGGCCGGCTTCGGCGGCTTCCACGGGGCCCAGGGCTTCGGCGACATCCACGACATGTTCAACGAGGTGTTCGGCGACGCCTTCGGCGACATGTTCGGCAACCGCCGTCCGGGCGGGCCCCAGCGCGGCCAGGACCTGCGCTACGATCTCGAGGTCACCCTCGAACAGGCCTATTCCGGGGCCCAGGTCGAGATCTCGGCCCCCACCGCCCTCACCTGCGAGCCGTGCGCCGGCTCGGGCTGCCGCGACGGCTCCAAGCCCCAGACCTGCACCACCTGCGGCGGCGCCGGCCGCGTGCGCGCCGCCCAGGGCTTCTTCGCCATCGAGCGCACCTGCCCCCGCTGCGGCGGCCAGGGCCGCATGATCACCGACCCCTGCCCGAGCTGCCACGGCAACGGCATGGTGCGCCAGCAGCGCACCCTGCAGGTGCGCATCCCGCCGGGCGTCGACGACGGCGCGCGCATCCGGCTCTCGGGCGAAGGCGACGCCGGCGCCCACAATGGCCCGCGCGGCGACCTCTACATCTTCCTGTCGGTGAAGCCGCACGAGCTGTTCGAGCGCGACGGGCTGGACCTGCACTGCACCGTGCCGGTGCCGATGTGCACCGCCGCCCTGGGCGGCGAGATCGAGGCGCCGTGCCTGAAGGAAACCCCCGACTGCGAGTGCCGGGTGATGGTCAAGGTCCCCGAAGGGGCCCAGACCGGCAAGACCGTGCGCCTCAAGGGCAAGGGCATGCCGTCGCTGCGCTCGCGCGATCGCGGCGACCTGGTGGTCGAACTCTACGTCGAGACCCCCACCAAGCTCACCGCCCGCCAGCGCGAGCTGATGGCCGAACTGGCCGCCAGCTGCGGCGCCAAGCACCACCCGCAATGCGACGGCTTCCTCGGCAAGGCCAAGAAATTCTGGTCGAGCGTGACGGGTTCCGAGGAAAGCGCGGCGTAATGCTCCCCGCTAGCGGGGACGATCTATTCCGCCGCAACCCGCTCCGCCGAGGCGCCCATCGGCTTCAGGCCCAGGTCGGCGAACAGCTTCTCGTCCTGGTCGAGGGCCGGATTGGCCGTGGTCAGCAGGCGGCTGCCGAGGAACACCGAATTGGCCCCCGCCAGGAAGCACAGGGCCTGCAGTTCGCGGCTCATGTGCTCGCGGCCGGCCGACAGGCGCACCACCGACTTCGGGCAGACGATGCGGGCCACGGCGATGGCGCGGACGAACTCGAGGCCGTCGACCCCGCCTTCGCTGAGGGCCTTGTCGCCCAGCGGCGTGCCGGGGATCGGCATCAGGTCGTTGATCGGCACGCTGCCGGGATGCTCCGGCAGGATGGCCAGCTGGTGCAGCAGGGAGGCGCGGTCGCGGCGGGTTTCGCCGAGGCCGAGGATGCCGCCGCAGCAGACGTTCACCCCCGCCGCGCGCACGTGCTCCAGGGTGTCGAGCCGCTCCTGGTAGGTGCGGGTGCTGACCACCTCGCCGTAGTACTCCGGCCCGGAGTCGAGGTTGTGGTTGTAGTAGTCGAGGCCCGCGCCCTTCAGCCGCTGGGCCTGGTCGCCGGTCAGCATGCCGAGGGTGACGCAGGTCTCCATGCCCAGCGCCTTGACGCCCGAGATCATGGCTTCCAGCTCGGGCAGATCGCGATCCTTCAGCTCCCGCCAGGCCGCGCCCATGCAGAAGCGCTGGGCCCCGCCGTCGCGCGCCGCCTTGGCCTCGGCCAGCACCTGGTCCACGGCCATCAGCTTGGAGGCCTTAAGCCCGGTGTCGAAGTGGGCCGACTGCGAGCAGTAACCGCAGTTCTCGGCGCAGCCGCCAGTCTTGACCGACAGCAGCTGGGAGCGTTGCACCTCGGCCGGGTCGAACCAGCGGCGATGCACCTCGGCGGCCTTGAACACCAGCTCGGTGAACGGCAGGTCGAACAGGGCCTCGACTTCATCGAGGGTCCAGTCGTGGCGGGGTTCGGCCAGATCGCGGGTCACAACGGACCTCCGTAAAAAATGTAGCTTGGTCGAATTCTGGATATCAGCCGCGCATCTGTGGGCAAAGCCGCCTGACGGGTTTGTGCGGGCGCCGACGCAGGCTAGCGTTCAGCCCGATGAACGCTCAGACGCCCCAAGACCTGACCGAAGCCGCCCCCGCGCCGGACCTGTCGTCCGCCAGCCCGGTCATGGCCCAGTTCTTCGACGCCAAGGCGCGCCAGCCGGACGCCCTGGTGTTCTTCCGCATGGGCGACTTCTACGAGCTGTTCTTCGACGACGCGGTCAAGGCGGCGGGCGCCCTCGGCATCACCCTGACCCAGCGAGGCAAGCACGCCGGCCAGGACATCCCCATGGCCGGGGTGCCGGTGCACGCCGCCGAGGCCTACCTCGCCAAGCTGATCCGCGCCGGCTTCAAGGTGGCCGTCTGCGAGCAGATGGAGAACCCGGCGGAGGCCCGCAAGCGCGGCTCCAAGTCGGTGGTGCGGCGCGACGTCGTGCGGGTGGTGACGCCCGGCACCCTCACCGAGGACGGCCTGCTCGACGCCCGCGGCGCCAACCGCCTGGCGGCGGTGTCGGTGCGGGCGGGGGTGGCGGCGGTGGCCTCGGTCGAGCTCTCCACCGGCGAGGTCGAGTGCCTGAGCACCGGCCGCCACGGCGTGGCCGCGGCGCTGGCCTCGCTGCAGCCGTCCGAGATCCTGGTCCCCGACCGGCTGTTCGCCGACGAGACCCTGGCGCAGGCCCTGAAATCGGTCGGCGGCCTCGTCGCGCCCATGGCCTCGGCTCTCGCCGAGTCGGCGGCCTCGGAAGCCCGGCTGAAGCGGCTCTATGGCGTGGAGACGCTCGACGGTTTCGGCATGCTGTCGGGCGCGGAGATCTCGGCGCTCGGCCTGATCGCCGCGCACCTGGAGACCACCCAGGCCGGCAAGCTGCCGGCGCTGCGGCCCCCGCGCCGGGCGGGCGAGGCCGACGTCATGGCCATCGACCCGGCCACCCGCTTCTCGCTGGAGATCGAGAAGACCCAGCAGGGTGCCCGCGACGGCTCGCTGCTGGCGGCGGTCGACCGCACGGTGACCTCGGGCGGCGCGCGCCTGCTGGCCTCGCGCCTCGCCCGGCCGCTGCTCGACCCCGCCGCCATCGAGGCGCGGCTCGATTCGGTGCAATGGTTCCTCGACCGGCGTGAAGGCCGCGAGCGGGCGCGGCGCCTGCTCAAGGGTTCGGGCGATGCGGCGCGGGCCCTGTCGCGCCTGGCGCTCGGCCGCGGCGGCCCGCGCGACCTCGGGGCGCTCAAGGGGGCGCTGGACGCGGGCGCGCAGCTGGCCGGCCTGGTGGCCGCCGAGCACGCGCTGCTCGACGGCGCGCCGGAGGAGATCAAGCGCGCCGCCGAGGCCCTGACGCCGGACCGGCATCCGGCGCTCGCGCAATACCTCGGCCGCCTGGACGCCGGCCTAGGGCCCGACCTGCCGGCTCTGGCGCGCGACGGCGGCTTCGTCGCCCCCGGCGTTTCGCCCGAGCTGGAGCAGGCGCGGGCCCTGCGCGACGACAGCCGCAAGGTGGTGATCGCGCTCGAGCAGCGGCTCGCCGCCGAGAGCGGCGTGGCCGTGCGCATCAAGCACAACGCCGTGCTCGGCTATTTCATCGAGGTCACCGCCAAGCAGGCCGAGCCCTTGATGGCCCCGCCGCTGAACGCCGCCTTCATCCATCGCCAGACCCTGGCCAACCAGGTGCGCTTCACCACCGTGGAGCTGGCCGACCTCGACGCCCGCATCGCCCAGGCCGCCGAACGGGCCCTGGCCATCGAGCAGGAGATCTTCGAGGCCTGGCGCGAGGAGGCGCGCGGGCTGGCCGAGGAGATCCAGGCGGCCGCCGAGGCCCTGGCCATGCTCGACGTGGCCGCCGCCCTTGCGGAGTGGGCCGAGGACGAGCAGGCGGTGCGCCCGCAGATCGACCGTTCCCTGGCCTTCGAGGCCGAGGCCGCGCGCCATCCGGTGGTCGAGGCCGCCGTGCGCCGGGCCGGCCAGCCCTACACCCCCAACGACTGCCGGCTCGACGGCGCCGGCGAGGTCGCCGCCCGCCTGTCGATCGTCACCGGCCCCAACATGGCCGGCAAGTCGACCTTCCTGCGCCAGAACGCGCTCCTGGCGATCCTCGCCCAGGCCGGCAGCTTCGTGCCGGCCCGGCGTCTGCGGCTCGGCGTGGTCGACCGGCTGTTCTCGCGGGTCGGCGCCGGCGACGACCTGGCGCGCGGACGCTCGACCTTCATGGCCGAGATGGTCGAGACCGCCGCCATCCTGACCCAGGCCACGCCGCGTTCACTGGTGATCCTCGACGAGATCGGCCGCGGCACCGCCACCTACGACGGCTTGGCCATCGCCTGGGCCTGCGCCGAGGCCCTGCACGACACCAACCGCTGCCGCGCCCTGTTCGCCACCCACTACCACGAGCTGGCGCGGCTGGAGGGGCGGCTGGCCCACGTCGCCAACCTGTCGCTCAGGGCCAAGGAATGGAACGGCGACCTCGTGTTCCTGCACGAGGCCCGTCCCGGCCCGGCCGACCGCTCCTACGGCGTACAGGTGGCCAAGCTCGCCGGCGTGCCGCCCGCGGTGGTGGGCCGGGCGCGCGAGGTGCTGGAGCGGCTGGAGGGCCAGGCGTCGAGCCCCGCGCGCCTCGACGACCTGCCGCTGTTCGCCGCGGCGGCCGAGCCGGCCGCGCCGGCGTTCAAGCCCGCCCCGAGCGTGGTGGAGGTGACGCTGGCCGAGCTGGACCTCGACGGAATGAGTCCGCGCGAGGCGATGGACGCGCTCTACCGGCTGCGGGGTCTTGTCAAATAACTCCGCTCATCCCGTACGGCAGCCAGCTGCCCGCTAGTAGGATTTGATCTCGAGTGCCATCGGCGTCAGTCGATGGGGAATATCCGAAGCCCGTAGGACCTCAGCCACCGAATCGACGTCCTGGCCGATGTCGGCTTGCTCGAATTGTCCGGGGTTGGCGGGCTCCCAATGGACTTTTCGAGGAACGATCACATGGCACAGCTGACTATACTGGAAATACTGGGACCAGTTCGCCCCATGCCCCAGGAAGGTGTCCTTTAGCTCGTCGATCGTCGGCAACGGTCCCGACCAATAGCCGGCGACGTCCGCCAATCGGTCGAATGTCGTCCAAGCGCATCAGCTCCCACCTTCGACCGGCTCATGCCAGGGCGCGGGCTTGACCTTTAGCGTCCCCGCGCATGTCCAGAAAAAGTGAAACCACTTCGCATCGTCCATCTCGTGCATCGGTTGGCTAGCCTCGTTTCAAGAGGAGCGCAGCTTCTACCTACCGCATCAGCTCCAGCGGCTGCGGCAGCTTGGCCAGCAGCTCCTCGCTGAACGCGGCGTCGATGTGGAAGAAGGCCATCAGGGTGTCCTGGTCGGTGCGGTTCTCCCAGGCGTGGTCCGTGCCGCGCTGCACCGAGACGTCGCCCTTCTTCAGAACCACCTCGCTGCCGTCGAGGATCAGCACGATCTCGCCCTCGATCACCACGGCGTAGTCCAGCGTCTTGGTCCGGTGCATCACCGTCCGATGGCCGCCCCGGCCCGGCGGATAGATGGTGATGATCCGCATCAGGTGGCCGGTGGGCGGCATGATGGTGAAGGGCTTGTCGTTGGGCTCGGCGGCGGGCGTCGAGGTCAGCGTCGGGACCGCCTCGGGGCTGTTCCAGATTTCGATGAAGTCGGCGCCGACCGCCTCGCCGTGCATCGGGTGATGCTGGGGCGGCGGGCCGTCCGACAGCACCACCGACTTGCCATTGCCGTCGTGCCCCGTGACCACGCGCCTGATCATCCCGCTCTCCTCGTGCAGCGGCCTGAGCAAAGCACTCCGCCCCGGCCGCGATCCAGCGAAAAGCCTGCCCGCCTTGCCGCGGCGCCGGCGCCACCCTGGCTTCAGGGGCGCGCCACGCCGGGAGAGGCGACGATGACACTGCCGAAATGGCTCAAGAAGCTCGCAGGCTGGCTCTATGTCTTGAGCTGGGGCCTGGGCTGAGTTCGCGCACGGCGGTCCACGGCCCGACAGCGCCTCGCAAATTTGAGAGAAGGGGCTTATCTACGGGGGCATGCCTCCCCGCCTTCGCCCGACGCGTCTCGAATACGTTCTTGATGGAGAGCGGCTGCGCGCCCAGCTCTCGGCGGCGGCGCTGGACGCCATCGGCAACGAGACCGAGCAGCGGCGGCGGGCGCTGGAGATCCTCAAGGCGGCCCTGTTCCGCGGGCGGATGATCGCCAAGGAGCGGCTGGAGGCCGGCGCCGGCGGCATCGAGACCGCCACGCTTCTTTCTGGGGTGACAGACGAGGTCGTCGCAGCCCTGTACGCCTTCACCACGGTCCACGTATTCCGCGCGCGCAACCCCACCGAGGGCGAGCGCATGGCGGTGATGGCGGTGGGCGGCTACGGCCGCGGGGCCCTGGCGCCCTTCTCCGACATCGACCTGTTGTTCGTGCGGCCCTACAAGCCCACCGCCCACACCGAGAGCGTGATCGAGTTCATGCTCTACGCCCTGTGGGACCTCGGCTTCAAAGTCGGCCACGCCTCGCGCACCATCGACGAGTGCGTCAAGCTCGCGCGCGAGGACTACACCATCCGCACCTCGATCCTGGAGGCGCGGCGCCTGTGCGGCGACGAGACGCTGGCCGCCGACCTCAAGCGCCGCTTCAAGGACGAGGTGATCAAGGGCACCGCCACCGAGTTCGTGGCCGCCAAGCTGAAGGAGCGTGACGACCGCCACGCCAAGGCCGGCGCCTCGCGCTACATGGTCGAGCCCAACGTCAAGGAGGGCAAGGGCGGCCTCCGAGACCTGCACACCCTGTTCTGGATCGCCCAGTACACTCATCCTGGCGAACAGAAGGACGGGGTGGTGGCGCTGGAGATGTTCGACAAGCGCGAGGTGCGCCTGTTCATCCAGGCCTTCGACTTCCTGTGGGCGGTGCGCTGCCACCTGCACTTCGTCACTGGCCGGCCCGAGGAGCGGCTGACCTTCGACCTGCAGCCCGAGATCGCCCGGCGCATGGGCTATGGCGACCGCGGCGACGCCCCGGCGGTGGAGCGGTTCATGCGCCGCTACTTCCTGATCGCCAAGGAGGTCGGCGCCCTGACCCGCGCCTTCTGCGCCAAGCTCGAGGCCGACCAGCGCAAGAAGAAGCCGCAGGGCCTGTCGCGCCTGCTGGCCCCGCGCCGCTCGTCCAAGAAGCCGCTCGACGCGCCGGGTTTCCACGAGGACGGCGGGCGCCTCAACGTCGACGGGCCCGAGATCTTCGAGGCCGATCCGCTCAACATCCTGCGTCTGTTCGTCATCGCCGACCGCGGCGACTACGACCTGCACCCGGACGCCTTCACCGCCGTGACCCGCTCGACCGGCCTGATCACCTCCAAGGTGCGGCGCGACCCGGCCGCGGCCAAGCTGTTCCTCGACGTTCTGGCGCGCGGCAAGCACACCTTCCGCGTCCTGACCCTGATGAACGATTCCGGGGTGCTCGGCCGCTACTTGCCGGAATGGGCGCGCATCGTCGCCCAGATGCAGTTCAACATGTACCACTCCTACACGGTGGACGAGCACACCCTGCGCGCGGTGGGCGTGATCGCCGACATCGCCGCGGGCCGGCTCAAGGACGAGCATCCCCTGTCGGTCGACACCTTCCCCCTGATCGCCGACAAGGAGGCCCTGTTCCTGGCCATGCTGCTGCACGACACCGGCAAGGGCGGGGTCGGCGGGCAGGAGAAGGCCGGGGCCCGCTCGGCGCGCCAGGCCTGCGAGCGCATGGGGCTGGAGCCCAAGCGGGTGGAGCTGATCGCCTGGCTGGTGGAGCACCACCTGGTGATGAGCGACTTCGCCCAGAAGCGCGACGTGGCCGACGCCAAGACCGTGGCCGCCTTCGCCCAGATCGTGCAGAACCCCGAGCGCCTGCGCCTGCTGCTGGTGCTGACCACCGCCGACATCCGCGCGGTGGGGCCCGGGGTGTGGAACGGCTGGAAGGGCCAGCTGATGCGCGAGCTGTTCAGCGCCACCGAGGCGGTGTTCCGCGGCGGGCGCGGCTCCGATGCCGCCGCGCACTTCCGCCGTCAGCAGCATCAGGTCGCCGCCGAGGCGCGCGAGCGGCTGGTGACGGCGGAGCCGAGCGCCGCCGACTGGGCGCCGGCCATGGAGGACGCCTACTTCACCAGCTTCGACCTGGCCGACCAGCAGCTGCACGCGGCCCTGATCCGCCGCGCGGCGGGCGGGGGCGGAGCGGCCGCCTCTGCGCGGCAGAAGGCCGAGCGCAACGCCACCGAGGTGATCATCGCCGCCGGCGACCGCGAGGGCCTGTTCGCCGACCTGGCGGGCGCGCTTGCGGCGCTGGGGGCCAATGTGGTGGGGGCCAAGGTCTACACCACCCGCACCGGCCAGGCCCTCGACATGTTCTATGTGCAGGACGGGTCCGGCGCGCCGTTCGGCGCCGACACCGCGCGCCTGGTCGAGCGCCTGGCGTCGGCCATGGAGGCGGCCGGGCGCGGCGAAGCGGTGGCTGGCGAGGCCCGCCGCACCGGCGATCTCGGCCGGGCGGCCGCCTTCTCGATCGCACCGGCCGTGGCGGTGGACAACGACGCCTCGGAAGACGCCACGGTGGTGGAGGCCTCGGGCCGCGACCGCCCCGGCCTGCTGGCCGCCCTGGCCCGCACCCTGGCAGACGCCGGCCTGTCGATCCAGTCGGCCCACATCGACAACTACGGCGAGCGGGCGGTGGACGCCTTCTATGTGCTCGACCACGGCAGGAAGCTCGAGGGCCGCAAGGCCGCCGGGCTGAAGAGCCAGCTGGTCAAGGCGCTGGACGCCGGCGAGGGCGCCCCCGAACGCGGCCGCCCGCGCCTGGAGCGGGCGCGCGCCAGCGTCGCACGCTGACGCTCCATTTTTTGTGCGCTACCGGCCTGCGACCTACTTGAGCACGCGTTCGTCTCGCTAGCTGCCTATCGGGTCGCGTCCTCCTTCGGCGCGTTCGGGTTCGGCGACGGCGTGCCGTCGGTCCGGCCTCCGGGCTGGCCGGCGTAGGTCGAGCCGACCCCGGGGGCGACACCGCCGCGGATGTTGGCGGTTTCGGCCGCGACCCGGCCGGTGTTGGCCCCCGGGCCGGTCGACGCCCGCGACAGCACGGCGATGATCGCGATCGCCAGCAGGGCGGCGATGGCCACCCAGATCCAGATCGCGCGGTTGGAGCGATGTGCGGCTTGGCTCTCGTCGCCATGCCGGGCGTTGATGGCCATCAACCTGGCCATGGGCATGTCCTTCCGTTGACGCGCCTGAGCAACCCCTGGGGGCGTCTCCGGTTCCGAAAGTAAAGCCTGTCAGATCAACGGGTTAGCGTGGTCGTCAGGGGATGTAGCCGGGAACCGCGCTCTCCCTGTTGGCCGCCTCGGGGTTCCTGGCCGGATCCTTGGAGGCGAAGTCCCACTTGACGGGGGCGGGTGCGTTGGCGGCCGGGGCGGCGGCGGCTTGGGCGCCGGCCTTGCCACAGCCGGCGAGCGCCAGGGCCGCGGCGAGGACCGACATCACGGACAGAGCGGGCAGGCGGCGCATGGGACGGACTCCACGAGTTGATGTATCAACACGACCAATCTCGCCCTTCTCACGCGAAATTCAAGTCCGCCGCGCTGGCTCCGGCCTGGGGCGCGCCCGCGGCGAACCAAGCGGGCCCTTCGCCGGTTCTAGGGTAGAGCCGCAAAGGAGGGCGTCATGCTCGTCCGCTACCTGCCGGTGATCTTCCTCCTGGCCGCCCTGGTCCTGGCCCTGGCGCCCGTGGAGGCCGCCGGCCAGACCGTCCGGTCGACGCCCGGCGCCGAGGCCACGCCTCAGCCGGCGCACAAGGCCGACAAGCCCCGGCCCGCGACCGCCGGCGCGCCGGTGAACGCCCACGCCAACGACAAGGCCGTTCCGCCCGATACGGACGCCCGCCAGGTGCGACCCGCCCAGGCCTTCCCGCCCGAGCGGATCGCCCCGTCCCGTCCCGATACCCGGACCCAGGCGCCGAGCCGCGGCGGCGTGCAGACGCCCGACCGGCCCCAGGCCGCGCCGGCGCCGGGAGACGATCCGCGAAGCGTGGAGGAGCGCCCCGACCCGGGCGGCTGATCCCGTTTGAGCCGCCGCGCGGTTAGAGCGCGGGGAGGGCCGCTTGACCGGGCGGGCGGCCCAGCGTAGCCCGCAAGGGGTGACCCAAGCCCCCATCGATTCCGCGGACCAGACCGCCACCGAGACCATCGCGGATCCGGCGGGGGACAGCGTGGCCCGTCGCCCCGGTTCGAGCCTGATCCGTTCGTCGATGGTCAATTCCAGCCTGACCCTGGTCAGCCGCTTCATGGGATTCCTCAGGGACCTGGCCATCAGCTACCGCATGGGCGCCAGCGCCACCCCGGCCGCCGACGCCTTCTACACGGCCCTGGCCTTCCCCAACCTGTTCCGCCGCATCTTCGGCGAGGGGGCCTTCGCCGCCGCCTTCCAGCCGGCCTATGTGCGGGCCCTGGAGCTGGAGGGCAAAGAGGCGGCCGACAAGCTGGCCGAGGAGGCCATGGCCGGCCTGGCCCTGATGACGGTGCTGCTGACCATCGCCTGCCAGTTGGCGATGCACTGGCTGATGTTCGCGATCAACCCGGGCTACACCGGCGATCCGGCCAAGTTCGACCTCGCCGTCTGGCTGACCATCATCACCATGCCCTACCTGCCGTGCATGGCGATCTACGCCCACCTGTCGGGCGTGCTGAACTCGCACGGGCGGTTCGTGGTCTCCGGCATCGCGCCGGCGCTGCTGAACCTGGTGATGCTGGCCTTCGTCCTGCCACAGAAGAACCCGGTGTGGGCGGCCTACTTCGCCTCCGCCGGGGTAGTGGTCGCCGGCCTGGCGCAGGTGGGCCTCCTGTGGTGGGGGGTGCGCCGGTCGGGCTCGCACGTGCGCTGGGTGTGGCCGACGCTGAACCCCGAGATCCGGGCGCTGATCGCCAAGGCGGTGCCCGGCGCCCTGTCGGCCAGCGCCTTCCAGGTGAACATCTTCATTTCCGGCATCCTGGCGTCGCAGATCGCCGGCGCCCGGTCCTGGCTCAACGCCGCCGATCGCCTCTACCAGCTGCCGGTGGGCCTGGTCGGGGTGGCGGTGGGGGTGGCGCTGCTGCCCCGCCTGTCCCGCGCCGTGCACACTGGCGACGAGGCCGACGCCCGCGGAGCGATGGACGAGGCCATCACCTTCGCCATGGCCTTCACCCTGCCGGCCGCGGCGGCGATGCTGGCCATGCCGTTCTTCATGATCGACGGTCTGTTCACCCGCGGGGCCTTCCTGCCCTACGACGCCCAGGCCACCGGGGCGGTGCTGTTCCAATACGGCTGGGGCGCGCCGGCCTTCGTGCTGATGCAGATCGTCAACCGCGCCTTCTACGCCCGCCAGGACACCAAGACGCCGATGCGCGTGGCCCTGATCCAGGTGGCGGTGAACGTGGGCCTGGGCTTGGCGCTGTTCCATCTGATCGGCGCGCCCGGCATCGCCGCGGCCACCAGCGCCGCCTCCTGGCTCAGCGTGGTGCAGATGATCGTGATCCTGCGCCGCCGCGACCACTATGTGGTCTCGCCGCGGGCGGTGTCGCGCCTGGTGCGGGTGCTGGCGGCGAGCGTGTTTCTGGGCCTGATCCTGGCGTTCGCCTCGCGCTGGCTGCAGGCCCACGCCCTGCCGCGCCTGCACCTCGGCCCGATCCATTACAAGGAGCTGGCCCTCGCGGTGACGGCCGGCCTGGCCCTTCCGCTCTACGGCCTTCTGCTGTTCGCCTCGGGCGGTGTCACGCCTCGGGAGCTGAGGGGCGCGCTCCGCCGGCGGCGCTAGCGGGGATCAGGCCGGGTCCTTGGCCAGGGCCTGGACCACGTCGGACAGGTTGTCGATATCGAAGGGCTTGGGCATCAGCACCCCGCCGTTCACGCCGAAGCGGCCGACGTCGAGCGAGCGGCCGGTGATGTAGACCACCTCGATGCGCGGGTTCAGCTTGCGCGCCCGGCGGGCGACATCGTAGCCGTTGGCATAGGCGCCCAGGTGCACGTCGGCGATCAGCACGCCGATTTGCGCCGCCTCGCGCTCGAGGATGCGCTGGGCGGCGCGATCGTCGGCGGCGCAACGCACCTTGAGCCCCCGGTCGGCCAGGGCCTCTTCCACCAGCTTGAGGACGCCGGGATCGTCTTCGACGAGCAGCACAGTCGGCATGAGGTCTCTCAGGTCGAGAGACCGTCGCCTAATGGACTTCGCGGGGGCGCGAAATAGCTCCTGTGGCCAGCCAAGCTCGCGCCGGGCGGGAACCGGGAACCGGCCAAGCGGCGAACGCGGGTCTGCGAGCGCGCCAGGCGCGCCCGAATCCGGCGTATGCGGAAGGTGTCAGCGTGGAAGGGGAAAGGGTCCTGGTGGAGCTGAGCGGAATCGAACCGCTGACCTTCTCATTGCGAACGAGACGCTCTACCAACTGAGCTACAGCCCCAGGACGGGCGCGCAGATAAGGGGCGGGGCCCCCGGAAGTCAAGCGAGAGTCTGGTGATTGGCGCCATCGGCCAGCGCCTACTTGAGCGCCATGCATCGCACCCAGGGTCGTGCCTTTTCCGGCGAAGCTGGGTATCCATTGACAGTCTCGCGCGCTTTGCAGCGGAGCGGCGCGAACTTGGAGACCTGCGGATGGGCAATTTCCTCTACTTCATCGTCGACACCCTGATCGGGCTGGTGATCCTGGCCCTGGTGATCAGCGCCATCCTCAGCTGGCTGATCGCCTTCGACGTGGTGAACATGAGGAACCATTTCGTCTATCAGGTCAGCCGGTTCCTCGACGCGGTGACGCGGCCGATCCTCAAGCCGGTGCAGCGTTTCGTTCCGCCGCTCGGCGGCGTCGACATCTCCCCGGTGATCGTGATCATCGTGCTGATCGGCATCCGCCGCTTCCTGCTGCCCCTGATCTTCGCCCCCGTGATCGGCGCCCTGGGCTGAAGGTAATCGGGCCGAAGGGGATGGCGCCGAGGTGAAGCTGGCTGTCCGCCTGACTCCGCGCGGCGGGCGCGACGCCATCGAGGGGTTCGCCGAGGACGAGGCCGGGCGGCCGCTGCTCAAGGCCCGCGTCGCCGCCCCGCCCGTGGACGGCGCGGCCAATGCCGCTCTCGCCAAGTTGATGGCCAAGGCCCTGGGCCTGCCGCGCTCGGCTGTCCGCATCGTCTCCGGCGAGACGGCGCGAGTGAAGCTACTGGAGATCGACGGCCTCGACGAGGCCGAGGTCCGCCGGCGGCTCGCCTAGTAGGGCCGTTCACGCTGCCAGCGGGCGGCGGTGCGGATGATGGTTTCGAGGTCCGAGTGCTTCGGGGTCCAGCCGAAGGCGGCCTTCAGGCGCGAGGAGTCGGCCACCAGGGACGGCGGATCGCCCGCCCGGCGCGGGCCGACCGTATAGGGCACCTTCTGGCCGAGCGCGGCCTCGGCGGCGGCGATGATCTGCATCACCGTGGCGCCCTCGCCGGTGCCGACGTTGAAGACGCCGCTGTCGGCGCCGTCCAGCAGGCGGCGGATGGCGATCACATGGGCCTCGGCCAGGTCGGTGACGTGGATGTAGTCGCGGATCGGGGTGCCGTCGGGGGTGGGATAGTCCTGGCCGAACACGGTCAGGGCCGGGCCGGTGCCGACCAGCGCCTTGCACAGGTTGGGGATCAGGTGGGTCTCCGGCTCGTGGCTCTCGCCGATCTCGCCGTCCGGGTCGGCCCCGGCGGCGTTGAAGTAGCGCAGGGCGGTCCAGCGGAACGGATGGGCCTCGCCGAGCCAGCGCAGGGCGCCCTCGAAGGCGAGCTTGGACGCGCCGTAGGGATTGATCGGGACGGTCGGGTGGTCCTCGGGGATCGGCGAAACCGACGGCACGCCATAGGTCGCGGCGGTGGAGGAGAACACCAGGGCTCCCACGCCCGCGCCGATCAGGGTCTCGGCGAAGGTCACGGCCGCCCCGACGTTGTTGTCGTAGTACTTGGCCGGGTTCTTCACGCTCTCGCCCACCAGGCTGAAGGCGGCGAAGTGGATGGCGGCCTTGATCCCGTAGCGCGAGATCGCCTCGCGCACGGCGGAGCGGTCGCGGATGTCGGCCTGGAACAGCGGACCCCACTTCACCGCCGGGCGGTAGCCGGTGGCGAGGTTGTCGAGGGTGACAGGCAGGTAGCCGGCCGCCTTCAGCGCCTTGCAGGCGTGCGAGCCGATATAGCCGGCGCCGCCGGCGACCAGGACCGCGGGAGCATCAGTCATGCAGGAAACTCATTCTTGGTGGCGCTATCGCCTCGCGGCCAATTGAGCGCGAGCACGTCTGCGCTGCAACGCCAGAACGCGGGTTACGATCCCGGAACCTAGGCCTCTTCGACCGCATGGCGCGGCTCGATCGCCCAGTGCAGACCCACTACCGCGCCCTTGACCACCGGCAGGAAGGCGAGGGTGGCGATGAGCAGGGCGGGCAGCACCGTGGCCAGCACCAGCCAGGTGTTGGCCTGCCAGATCCAGGGGAAGAACAGCAGCGGCGCCACGATCAGGTGGCCGACGATCAGGATGGTGAAGTAGGGCGGGGCGTCGTCGGCCGGATAGCGGGTGTTGTCGTTGCCGCAGGCCTCGCAGGCCTGGACCTTGAGGTATTGGCGGTAGAGATGGCCTTCGCCGCAGTTGGGACAGCGCAGGATCGCCCCCCGCTTCATGCCGAGGACGACAGACCGCTTTTCAGCGGCTGGGAGGGAAGCGCTGATCATGACGCTGGGCATATGGGCCCGGGTAAGGCTCCGTCAACCGGGGCGCCGTCAAATGGCCGCATGCGGATCGCCCTGCCCCTCGTGTTGCTCGGACTTGCCGTTCCGGCCGTGCTGGCCGGGCCGGCCATTGCCGGCGAGGCCAAGAAGGACAAGGGCGCCTACGTCACCATCGACACCCTGACCGCCAACGTCGTGGCCAGCGGCCGCCATCAGGTGCTGACCGTGCAGGCGGGGATCGACTGCCCGGACCCGGCCCTGCACGACTACGCCGAGAAGGTCACTCCGCGCCTGCGCGACGCCTATGTCCAGGTGCTGCAGCTCTACGCTGGCGGCATGGTCCCCGGCGCCCCGCCCGACCCGGACTACGTGGCCGGCCGCCTGCAGGAAGCGACCGACCGCGTGCTCGGCAAGCGCGGCGGCAAGTTCCTGATCGGCGGGATCATGCTGAACTAAGGGGGCCTCTTCTTCTTCGCGCTATCGGCTGCAGCCTACTTGAGCGCGTCGTCATCCTTGCCCCACCGCCAGCGCCAGGCCTTGCCGTCGCTGGTCAGGAGCGTGACGAGGAGGAAGGCGAGGACCACCAAGGCCATGACGGCGAGGGCGACGGCGCTGCCATGGCTGCGCTGCACGGCGACGGCGGCGGGCGAGAACAGCACGATGAACACGGCGGTCGCCGTCCAGCCCTTCCAGCCGTTGGGCGACAGGCCGAGGCCATGGCGTTTGACGACGAACCAGGGGTCCTTCATGGCGCGAGCCGCTTGGCCGCGGCCTTGTCGATCGCCGCGGCCAGCTTCAGGTCACGCTCGGTGACGCCGCCGGACTCGTGGGTGGCCAGGAGAATCTCGACGCGGCTGTAGACGTTCGACCACTCCGGATGGTGGTCCATCTTTTCGGCCACCAGGGCGATCTCGGCCATGAAGCCGAACGCCTCGGCGAAGTTGCGGAACTTCAGACTGCGCACGATGGCGTCGCGGCCATTCGCCGGGCGCCACTCGGACAGGCTTTCGCACGCGGGTCCTGCGCCAATGAGAGCTGGGGCCGTCATTCAAACGCCTCCTTCTGCGTTGAACAGGCTTCGCAGCGCGCCGGTCTTGGGGCTCGGCGGCAAATCTTGTTATTGGCCTATCGCGGCGGGCGCTCAAGCCCCGAAGAGGTACCCTGCATGTGTGGCATCATCGGCATCGTCGGCAGGTCCGAGGTCGCGCCCCGGCTCATCGAGAGCCTGAAGCGGCTGGAGTACCGCGGCTATGACTCCGCCGGCGTGGCGGCGGTGGTCGACGGCCGGCTGGAGCGCCGCCGGGCCCCGGGCAAGCTGCGCGAGCTGGAGGCGGTGCTCGGCGATCGGCCGCTGCACGCCCAGACCGGCATCGGCCACACCCGCTGGGCCACCCACGGCGCCCCCAACGAGAAGAACGCCCACCCGCACATCGCCGGCCGCGTGGCGGTGGTGCACAACGGCATCATCGAGAACTTCGCCGAGCTCAAGGCCGAGCTGATCGGCAAGGGCCGGGAATTCTCCAGCGACACCGACACCGAGGTGGTGGCCCACCTAGTCGACCAGAACCTGGTCGAGGGGATGCCGCCGCTGGAGGCCTTCGCCGCGGCTGCGCGTCGGCTCTCGGGCGCCTACGCCCTGTGCGTCCTGGTGCTGGGCGAGCGCGACATGATCTTCGCCACCCGCAACGGCCCGCCCCTGGTGCTCGGCCACGGCGACGGCGAGATGTTCGTCGGCTCCGACGCCCTGGCGGTGGGGCCCTTCACCAACCGGGTGGTCTATCTGGAGGACGGCGACTACGCCGCGGTCGACCACGACGGGGCCAAGGTGTTCGACCACGCCGGCCAGCCGGTGGAGCGGCCGGTCAAAGTGGTCGCCTCCTCCGCCGCCCTGATGGAGAAGGGCAACTACCGGCACTTCATGGAGAAGGAGATCCACGACCAGCCGGAGGGCTGCCAGCGCACCATCGCCGCCTATGTCGACACTCTGAACGGCGTGGCCGCCGTGCCCGGCGGCATCGACTGGGCGGGGCTGGAGCGCATCCAGATCGTGGCCTGCGGCACCTCCTACATCGCCGGCGTGATCGGCAAGTACATGATCGAGAAGTACGCCGACCTGCCGGTGGACGTGGAGATCGCCTCGGAGTTCCGCTACCGCGAACCCGCGCTCAGGCCCGGGGCCCTGGCCATCGCCATGTCGCAGTCGGGCGAGACCGCCGACACCCTGGCCGCCCTGCGCTACTGCATCGCCAAGGGCATGAAGAGCGCCGCGGTGGTCAACGCCACCGAGTCGACCATGGCCCGCGAGGTGGACGTGGTGTGGCCGATCCACTGCGGGCCCGAGATCGGCGTGGCCTCGACCAAGGCCTTCACCGCCCAGGTCAGCGTGATGACCGCCCTGGCCATCGCCGCGGCGCGGGCGCGCGGCCGCATCGACGCGGCCGAAGAGAAGCGGCTGGTGCGGGTGCTGCTGGAGGCGCCCCGCCTGATCGCCGAGTCGATCCAGCTGGAGGAGGCCGTGCGCAAGGTGGCCGTCGAGGTGGCCAAGGCGCGCGACGTGCTCTACCTCGGCCGCGGGCCGATGAGCGCGCTCGCCCTGGAAGGGGCCCTGAAGCTGAAGGAGATCAGCTACATCCACGCCGAGGGCTACGCCGCCGGCGAGCTGAAGCACGGGCCCATCGCTCTGGTCGACGACAAGACGCCGATCATCATCCTGGCCCCCTTCGACAGCTATTTCGAGAAGTCGGCCTCGAACATGAGCGAGGTGATGGCGCGCGGCGGGCAGGTGGTGTTCATCACCGATCCTGAGGGCGCGCGCGAGGCGCCGTCCGGGGCGCGGGTGGTGATGACCGCCCCGTCGAGCGATCCCCTGATCGCGCCGCTGGTGCTGTCGGCCCCGATCCAGCTCCTCGCCTACCACGTCGCCGTGCAGAAGGGCGCCGACGTCGACCAGCCGCGCAACCTGGCCAAGTCGGTGACGGTGGAATGATGGGTCTCCGGGTGATCCTGATCGGCGCCCTGTTCCTGCTGATCGCCGCCCTGTTCGTCGCGCCCCTGTTCCAGCACAAGCCATGACCGACGACCCCCCCATCGGCCAGAAGCCGTTCGGACCCCTCAGGTCCTACGGCCGCATCAAGTCGCGGCCGATCAAGGCGCGCCAGGCGGGGCTGATGGAAACCCTGCTGCCGCAGATCGCCGTGGACCTCGCGGCGCCGCTCGCCGGCTGGAGCGGGCCGGCGTGGCTGGAGATCGGCTTCGGCGGCGGCGAGCACATGGCGGCCCAGGCCGGCCGGGCGCCGGAGGTGCGCATCCTGGGCGCCGAGCCCTTCGTCAATGGCGTCGCCAGCGCGGTGCGGCACGTGGAGGAGCAGGAGCTCGCCAATGTGCGCATCCACCACGGCGACGCGCGCGACCTCGTCGCCGCCCTGCCGGACGCCGCCATCGAACGGGTGTTCATCCTGTTCCCCGACCCCTGGCCCAAGGCCCGCCACCACAAGCGGCGCATCGTCCAGCCCGAGCTCCTGGCCGAACTGGCGCGGGTGCTGCGGCCGGGCGGCCGGCTGAGGTTCGCCACCGACTGGGCCGACTACGCCGACTGGACGCTCGAACGGGTGTTGAGAAGCGGCCTGTTCGACTGGCCGGCCGATCGCGCGGACGACTGGCGCAGCCCGCCCGCCGATCACGTCACCACCCGCTACGAGCAGAAGCAGCTCGGCGACTGCGCCCCGGTGTTCCTGGATTTCGTGAAGCGGCCCGCGCTCAAGTAGGCCGCTAGGCCAATAGCGCGAACACGAATCCCTACCCCAGCCGCTCGCTCAGCTTCTGCATCACGTTCAGCGCGGTCTGGTATTCCTCGTAGGACAGACCGTCGAGCAGCTCGACCCTGAGGCGCTCGGCCTCGGCCTCGATCTCGGCCAACACCGGCTTGGCCGCCTCGGTCAGGGTCAGCAGGTTCACCCGGCGGTCCGTGGGGCTCACGCGGCGCTCGATCAGGCCCTGGGCCTCCAGCTGGTCCAGCACTCGCACCAGGGTCGGCGGCTCCACCCCGGCCAGCTCGGCCAGGGCGGCCTGGCTCACCCCGTCGCCGGCCTGGCCCAGCCAGTACAGCGCGCCCCAGCGGGCGATGCTCATGTCGAGCGGCTTGAGACGCTCGTCCAGCCGGGTCCGCCAGCGGCGCGAGACGACCGAAATCATCTGGGCGAAATCGTGCCGATCGCGCGATGTCAGCCTGTCCATCGAAATCCGGAATCTCCCCTGATCCTGGTTCGCATATCCGTCAAACCTTAGGTTGAGAACGAGTAATGGAGTCGTGCGGCAATTCGCCCGCCTTTCATCATCGCGTGAAACACCCGCGGAGCTCGCGGTGCTCCAGCACGACCTGATCCGCCCAAGCTCTCCTTCATTCTCGACCTGGCAATACACGTCCCGCAGGGGCGGTCGGCGCGACTCTGATGCTATTCGCGGCGCCAGGGATCGTGGCGGCCCTCGGTTTCGGCGCCCTGCGCGAATGATGCCGCCGCGCCGGCCGTCGCGCATCGGCGGCCGGGCCAGCCCGCTAGGGTGCCGGCCTCGCAGATGGGAGCGCCGCCATGAAATCCGCCTTCGCCGCCGTCTTTCTCGCCCTCGCGCCGGCGATGGCGCTGGCCGCCACGCCCGTGAAGCACTTTCCCGCCGCCGGCGGCGGGCCGGGAGGGGCCGCCCCGCCGTTCTCCGGCGCGGTGCAGGCCGGCGACACCCTCTACGTGGCCGGGACCACCGACGGCACCGATCCCAAGACCGGCAAGCTGCCCGTGGACGCCACCCGCGGCGCCGAGGTGGTGATGGACAACGTCAAGCGCACGGTGGAGGGCGCGGGCTACGCCATGGACGACCTGGTGTGGGTGCAGATCTTCGCTTCGGACCTCAAGACCTACGCCGACTTCAACGCCGTCTACCGCACCTACTTCAAGGGCGAGATGCCGGCCCGCGCCTTCATCGGCGCCGGGTCCCTGCTGGGCGGCGCGCACTTCGAGGTGATGGGCATCGCGGTGAAACCGCAGAAGTGACGGGACGCGCTCAAGGGGCCGCCGGGCGAGAGCGCAAACAAGATCCACGCGGGCCGGCGGCAGCCTATCTGCGTGGCAGGGGCGGCGGAGCGATGAACTGGCCGATGTCCGAGAAGCCGTAGGCCCGTCCGATGTCGGTGATCCGGCGCACGGCATCTTCGGCGACCGGCAGGGCGTCGCGGCGGGATTGACCTTCGGCTGGCATGGGGTTCTCCCTGGGCAGTGATCCCGGGAAACCTTCGAAAGGGTTTGGCCGTGCCTCGTCTCGTCGCAAGATCCCTCGCCGCCGCGCTCGCCGCGCTCCTGCTGGCGGCGGCCCCAGCCTTCGCGCAGGAAGACTTGATCCAGGCCCTCCGAGGCGGCGGCTATGTCATCGTGATGCGCCATGCGCATTCGCCGGCCGAGGCGCCTCGGCCAGGCGCGGCCGAACGGCGGCTGGACGCGGCGGGAGAGACCCAGGCTCAGGCGATCGGCCGCCGGCTGAAGGCGCGGGCGATACCGATCGGCCCGGTCTATTCCAGCCCGACCTTCCGCGCCCTGCAGACCGCTCGGCTGATGGGACTCGCGCGGATCGAGGCGCACGTCGAGCTCGGCGATGGCGGCGCCAGCATGACGGCCTCGGCGGCGGGGCAGGCCGGAACGGCGTGGCTGAAGGCCAGGGCGGGCCAGACGCCGCCGCCGGGCCGGGACGCCCTGATCATCACCCATGGCCCCAACATCGTCCTGGCCTTCGGCGACGGCCTCAAGGACATGGCGGACGGCGAGGCGGCGGTGTTCCGCCCGGAGGGCCAGGGCGGCTTCCGCCTGGTCGGTCGGATCAAGCCGAACGATTGGTGACGGGCTGGGGGGGCGCGACCTGCAGCCGCCGGCGCGCCCAGCGGCCGATCAGCCACAGGCCCAGGATGCCGAACACGCCGAGGCCGGCGGTCGCCCAGTTGGCGGCCGATCCCAGCTCGCCATAGGCCCGCACCAGGCCGTAGCCGACCGCCTCCCAGCCCGCCAGGATGAAGGCCGACATCAGGATCGACTCGCCGAGGTAGCGCCAGAACGGCGCCTCGAGCAGGCCCGCCGAGACCATGATCGGGAAGTAGAGGCCGTAGGCGAACTTGGAGGCCAGCAGAGTCAGGAACATGCGCTCGCGCCAGGCGGCGTGCAGCGGGGCCATCACCTGCTTCACGGCGCAGAGGCGTTCGATCCAGCCCCGCACCCGTCCGGACCGCCGCGCCAGGCGGCCGAGGCCGTAGAAGGTCACGTCCTGGAACAGGCCGCCGCCCATGACGATGGCGTAGGCGATGAAGGGATCGACCTGTCCCGTGGCCGCCCCGGCCCCGCCGGCCATGGCCACGATCGGCCCTTCGACCAGCGACAGCGGGATCATCAGCGGGTAGGCGTACTGGAGCAGCAGGTGGAGCATCCAGCCGGAACGCCGGGGTGGCGTGACGGCTGCGTCCTTGGCCGGCAGGCTAGGGACCGCGTGGCCCGCGCGCTATGGTCGAGCGCGGCATGGAGGCGGACATGGACGCAGACCCCGATCCGAAGACGGCCTGGCCGGCCCTGTCCTACGCCCGGCTGCGGCCGACGGTGGAGGCCCTGCACCTGTGGACCCAGGTCGTCGGCAAGGTGGCGGTGGCGCGCTCGCCCTGGCTCAACCACTCCTGGCACCTGACCCTGCGGCTGTCGGCGCGGGGGCTGATCACGCCCCTGATCCCCGCCGGCCCGCTGTCGGTGCAGCTGGAGTTCGACTTCGTGGACCACGCCCTGGTGGTGCGCTGCACCGATGGCGGCGAACGCCGCGTGGCCCTGGCGCCCGGGCCCGTGGCCGGCTTCTACGCCGAGACCATGGACGCCCTGGCCGCGCTGGGGGCCGCCACGCGCATCGTCGCGAGGCCCAACGAACTCCCCGATCCCTGCCCGTTCGCCGAGGACCTCGAGCGCCGGGCCTATGAGCCTCAGGCCGCCGCCGACTTCTGGCGGGCCCTGGTGCAGATCGAGCGGGTGTTCGCCCGCTTCCGCACGCGCTTCACCGGCAAGCACAGCCCGATCCACTTCTTCTGGGGCTCGGCCGACCTGGCGTCGACGCGCTTCTCGGGCCGGCGCGCGCCCGTGCACCCCGGCGGCATCCCCAACCTGCCGGACCTGGTGACGCGCGAAGCCTATTCGCACGAGGTGTCGAGCGCCGGCTTCTGGGCCGGCGACCCGCGCACGCCCGAACCCAGCTTCTATGCCTACGCCTATCCAACGCCGGCGGGGTTCGGCGACGCCCCCGTGTCGCCCGCCGGCGCCCGCTTCGACGCAGGGCTCGGCGAGTTCCTGCTGCCCTACGACAGGGTGCGCACGGCCGCCGATCCCGACGCGGCCCTGCTGGCCTTCCTGCAGTCGACCTACGCCGCCGCCGCTGACCTCGCCGGCTGGGACCGCGCCAGCCTGGAGCGCGAGGAGGGGCCGCTGGGCCGCCCGCCGGCGACTTTCTGAGGCGCACTTCAACCAGGACTCGCAAAAGCCGTCGGCCCACGTTATATAACGGGCACATCGATCGTTTGCGCTGGATGGCGCTTTCGAGCGGCGGCCGCCAGGCCCGCCGCTTTTTTGTTGGAATTCGACCCGGAGTTTGGGGCCGTGCGCGGAAAGACCGCCGAAGACCGCACCCTGATGGAGCTCCTCGACCCGGTGGCCGAGGCGGCGGGCTATGAGATCGTGCGCCTGCGGCTGATGGGCGGCAACACGCGGCGGCTGCAGATCATGGCCGAACGCCCGGACCCCGAGGGCGGCCCCGGCTACATGGACGTGGACGATTGCGCGCGCCTGTCGCGCGCGGTGTCGGAAGTGCTGGACGCGGCCGACCCGATCGCCGGCGAATATGTGCTGGAGGTCTCCACCCCCGGCATCGACCGTCCCCTGACCCGGCTGAAAGACTTCGAGGCGTTCGAGGGCTACGAGGCCCGCCTGGAGCTCGACCGCGTGGCCGAGGGGCGCAAGCGCTTCCGCGGCCAGCTGGCCGGGGTCGAGAACGACAACGTGGGGATCAACCTGGAGGAGGAGCCGGACGCCACCGTCTACGTGCCCTTCGCCTGGATCATCGAAGCCAAGCTCATCCTGACCGACGAGCTGTTGAAACGCGGCGCCGACGAACGCGCGGCCCGCCTTGCTGAACTGTCGACGTCGGACAACGACGACGACGACGAGGAGTAACTGAGATGGCTACCGGCATTTCCGCCAACCGCTTGGAGCTTCTGCAGATCGCCGACGCCGTCGCGCGCGAGAAGTCGATCGAGAAGGAAATCGTGATCGCGGCCATCGAGGAGGCGATCCAGAAGGCGGCCCGCGCCCGCTACGGCGCCGAGCACGACATCCGCGCCCTGATCGACGCCAAGACCGGCGAGCTGACGCTGAAGCGCGTCATCACCGTCGCCGAACCCGTGGAGAACGAGGACACCCAGATCTCCCTGGCCGACGCCAAGAAGCGCAGCCCGACCGCGGAGATCGGCACGACCTTCGAGGAGATCCTGCCGCCCTTCGAGTTCGGCCGGGTGCAGACCCAGATGGCCCGCCAGGTGGTGACCCACAAGGTGCGCGAGGCCGAGCGCGAGCGTCAGTACGAGGAGTACAAGGACCGCGTGGGCGAGATCGTCAACGGCGTGGTCAAGCGCGTCGAGTACGGCAACGTCATCGTCGACCTGGGCCGCGGCGAAGGCATCATGCGCCGCGACCAGTCGATCCCGCGCGAGAACTTCCAGATCGGCGACCGCATCCGCGCCTACATCTACGACGTGCGCACCGAGACCAAGGGCCCGCAGATCATGCTGAGCCGGGCCCACGGCGGCTTCATGGCCAAGCTGTTCGCGCAGGAGGTGCCGGAGGTCTACGACGGCGTCATCGAGATCCGCGCCGTGGCCCGCGACCCGGGCAGCCGCGCCAAGATGGCGGTGGTGTCGAACGACTCTTCGATCGACCCGGTCGGCGCCTGCGTCGGCATGCGCGGCTCGCGCGTGCAGGCGGTGGTGGCCGAGCTGCAGGGCGAGAAGATCGACATCATCCAGTGGTCGCCCGACGAGCCGACCTTCATCGTCAACGGCCTGGCCCCCGCCGAAGTCACCAAGGTGGTGATGGACGAGGACGAAGAGCGGGTCGAGGTGGTGGTGCCCGACGAGCAGCTGTCGTTGGCCATCGGCCGCCGCGGCCAGAACGTGCGCCTGGCCTCCCAGCTGACCGGCTGGCAGATCGACATCATGACCGAGAGCCAGGAAAGCGAGCGCCGCCAGCGCGAGTTCGCCGAGCGCACCCAGCTGTTCCAGGAAGCCCTGGACGTGGACGAGGTCATCGCCCAGCTGCTGGTCACCGAGGGCTTCGCCGCCGTCGAAGACGTGGCCTACGTCGAGGCCGAGGAGATCGCCTCGATCGAGGGCTTCGACGAGGACACCGCCGAGGAGCTGCAGGCCCGCGCCCGCGAATACCTGGACAAGGAAGCCGCCGAGCTCGACGCCAAGCGCCGCGAGCTGGGGGTCGAGGACGGGCTGCTCGAAATCGAGGGCGTCACCCTGCCGATCGCCGTGGCCCTGGGGACCGCCGACATCAAGACCGTCGAGAATCTGGCCGACCTGGTGCCCGACGACCTGCGCGGCTGGTTCGAGACCAAGAACGGCGAGCGCGTGCGCCAGCCGGGCGCGCTGGAGACCTTCAACCTGTCGGCCGACGACGCCGAGGCCCTGATCATGCGCGCCCGCGTGGCCATGGGCTGGATCGAGCCGGAGCCGGAGCCCGAAGCCGAACCTGAAGCCGAGGCCGAGCCGGAGATCGAAGCCGAAGCGGCGGCGGCCGAAGAGGTCGAGCAGGACGCCTGAGCGTCCTGCCCCGCAGCCGGCAGGAACGCATCATGTCCCTGGCCGAGGCTCATCGAGAACGACGCGACCTCGTCTCCGGCGAGGTGATGCCCGAGGAGCGCCTGGTGCGCTTCGTGGCGGGACCCGGGGGCGTGGTCACGCCCGACGTCGCCCGCAAGCTGCCCGGCCGCGGCCTGTGGGTGGCGGCGACGCGCGAGGCGGTGGACCAGGCGGCGAAGAAGGGCGGCTTCTCGCGCTCGGCCAAGGCCAAGCTGCAGGCCTCCGCCGACCTCTCCGACCAGGTGGAGAGCCTCCTGAAAATCCGGCTTTTGTCGGGACTTGGACTTGCCCGGCGGGCCGGCGACCTTATCTTGGGGTTCGAGAAGACGGCGCAGGCCATCGAGCAGGGCAAGACCGCTTGGATGGTAGAGGCCGAGGACGGCGCCCACGACGGGCGCCGCAAGCTTCTGCAGAGCGTCCGGCGAGCCACGGATGCGGGCCTCCGGGCGCCGCGTCTCCTGGGCGTCTTTTCTTCCGAGGAATTGGGTTTGGCCTTGGGCCTCGGAAATGTGATACACCTCGCCTTCCTTGCGGGGCGAGGCGCCGATCGCTGGACCGTTGATGTCGAGCGGCTGTCGGGCTTCCGTCCGCTCATTCCCTTGAGTTGGCGCGAGGAGCCTTCCGGCGGGCGGAACGGTTAGACCTTTCCGTCGCCTTTGGCGTATGGACATGCGGGCCGCGCCGCTACCGCGCGGCAGTGAGTAACAAAGCGAGCGAATGAGCGACGCGAACGACAACGAGAACCGGCCTGGCGGCCGCGCCCCCCTGACGCTGAAGCCGCGCGCCGGCGCCGTCAGCTCGGGAACGGTCAAGCAGAGCTTCAGCCATGGGCGGTCGAAGACGGTGGTGGTGGAGACCAAGCGGCGGCGCGTGGATGCGCCCCCGGCGGCCTCGTCGGGCCCTGCGCGCCCGGCCTATGAGCCGCCCAAGCCGCAAGCCCAGGCTCCGGCTCCGCCGCGCCCGGCTGCGCCCGCGCCCTCGGCCCCGTCCGCCAGTTCGAACCTGAACCTGTCGCCCGAAGAGCTCCGCGCCCGCCAACGGGTGGTGGAGACCGCGCGCGCCGAGCAGGAGCGTCAGGCCGAGCAGCGCCGCCAGGAAGAGGCCCGCCGCGCCGAACAGGAGGCGGCACGCCGTCGCGAGCAGGAGGCCGCGCGCGCCGCTCAGATCGCCGCCCAACCCCAGCCGGCGCCGGTCGCCGCGGCTCCGGCCGCGCCCCAGCCCCAACCTCAGGCCCAGCCTGAACCCGTGGCCGCCGCCCCCGCCGCCCGCCCGGCGGCCGAGGCGCGTCCGCTTGGCGATCGCCCGCAGCGCGACGACCGACCGCATGCCGATCGTCCGCGCGACGACCGGGGTCCGCGTCCGGAAGCCCGCGGCGGCTTCGGCGATCGTCCGCACGGCGACCGTCCGCCCCGCGAAGGCGGCTACCAAGGCGATCGTGGCCCGCGTCCGGACGGACGCCGCGACGACCGCAACACCGGCGGCACCACCACCTTCCGCCCCAGCCCGCCCCGCGAAGGCGGCTATCAGGGCGATCGCGGTCCGCGTCCGGAAGGGCGCGGTCCCTACGGCGACCGGCCGCCGCGCGAAGGCGACCGCCCGCGCGGCGACCGTCCCTTTGGCGACCGCCCGCCCCGCGACGGCGACCGTCCGCGCGGCGATCGTCCGCCGCGTCCCGGCGGCCCCGGCGGCGAGACCGTCCGCTATTCCGCCCTGTCCCCGCGCCCGTCCGGCGATCGCGGCCCCCGTCCGGGCGGCCCGCGTCCTGGCGGCCCGGGCGGCCGCGGCGCTCCGGCGCCGGCGGCGCCGGAGATCCAGCGCGCCACCCGCTCGGCCCCCCGGTCGGGCGAAGTCGACCGCCGTCCGGAAGGTGACGACGACGACAACCGCAAGCGCGCCAAGGGCGGCGCCGATCTCAAGAACGCGGTCTCGCGCACCAAGGGCGAGCCCAAGCGTCGCGAAGGCCGCCTCACCATCCAGGCCGTGGCCGGCGATGGCGAGGACGCCGCCGAGCGGATGCGCTCCCTGGCCTCGGTCCGCCGGGCCCGCGAACGTGAAAAGGAAAAGCGCCGCGGCGGCGGCCAGCAGGAGCAGGCCCGCGTCGCCCGCGAGGTCGTGATTCCCGACGTCATCACCGTGGGCGAACTGGCCCAGCGGATGGCGACGCGCGGCGTCGACGTGATCAAGTTCCTGATGCGTCAGGGCCTGATGCTGAAGATCAACGACGTGATCGACAACGACACCGCCGAACTGGTGGCCACCGAATTCGGCCACACCGTCAAGCGCGTGTCGGAGTCCGACGTCGAAACCGGCTTCCTCGACGTCGCCGACATCGACGACCACATGCTGCCGCGTTCGCCGGTGGTGACCGTCATGGGCCACGTCGACCACGGCAAGACCAGCCTGCTCGACGCCCTGCGCTCGGCCAACGTGGCGTCGGGCGAGTCCGGCGGCATCACCCAGCACATCGGCGCCTACCAGGTGCGGATGCCCGACGGCCAGGCGGTGACGTTCCTCGACACCCCCGGCCACGCAGCCTTCTCCCAGATGCGCGCCCGCGGCGCCAACATCACCGACATCGTGGTGCTGGTGGTGGCGGCGGACGACGGGGTCATGCCGCAGACGATCGAGGCCATCAACCACGCCAAGGCGGCGGGGGCCCCGATCATCGTGGCCATCAACAAGATCGACAAGCCGGGCGCCGACCCGCAGCGCGTGATCAACGAGCTGCTGCAGCACGAGATCGTGGTCGAAGCCCTGGGCGGCGACACCCAGGCCATCCCGGTTTCCGCCAAGGAAAAGACCGGCCTCACCGACCTGATCGAGGGCATCCTCGTGCAGGCCGAGGTGATGGACCTGCGCGCCAACCCCGACCGTACGGCCGAGGGCGTGGTGATCGAGGCCAAGCTCGACCGCGGCCGCGGCGCGGTGGCGTCGGTGCTGGTCAAGCGCGGCACCCTGCGCAAGGGCGACATCGTGGTGGCGGGCGCCGCCTGGGGCCGCGTGCGCGCCCTGGTCAACGACCGTGGCGAGCAGGTCAACGAGGCCGGCCCGTCGGTGCCCGTCGAGATCCTGGGTCTCGACATGCCCGCCAGCCCCGGCGAGCCCTTCGCCGTGGTGGAGAACGAGGCCCGCGCCCGCGAGCTGACCGAGTATCGCGAGCGTCAGAAGCGCGAGCGCTCGTTCATGCCGGTGGGCGGCGGCGTGTCGCTGGCCGACATGATGGCCAAGCTGCAGGACAAGCGCGTCTCCGAGCTGCCGGTGGTCATCAAGGCCGACGTGCAGGGTTCGGCCGAGGCCATCGTCGGCTCGCTCGACAAGCTCGGCACCGACGAGGTGCGCGCGCGCATCATCCACTCGGCCGCCGGGGCCATCACCGAGAGCGACGTGCTCCTGGCCAAGGGCGCCAACGCCCCGATCCTGGGCTTCAACGTCCGCGCCTCGGCCCAGGCCCGCTCGCTCGCCGAACGCGAGGGCGTGGAGATCCGCTACTACGCGATCATCTACGACCTGATCGACGACATCAAAGGCGTGCTCTCGGGCATGCTGGCGCCGATCCAGCGCGAAACCTTCCTCGGCAACGCCGAGGTGCTGCAGGTGTTCGACATCTCCAAGGTCGGCAAGGTGGCGGGCTGCAAGGTGGTCGACGGCGTGGTGCGCAAGGGCGCCAAGGTCCGCATCATCCGTCAGGACATCGTCCTGCAGGAGATGGGCACCCTGGTCACGCTCAAGCGCTTCAAGGACGAGGTCAACGAAGTGGTGGTCGGCCAGGAGTGCGGCATGTTCCTCAACTTCAACGACCTGAAGCCGGGCGACACTATCGAGTGCTTCACTGTGGAAGAGATCAAGCGCACACTCTAGCGGGCGTACGCTCGCGGGAGGGAGCCATGATCTCTGCCGTTGTCGGAGTTTTGGTGCTGCAGGCGTCGCTGCCGGCTGATCCGGCGGCGGCCCCGCCTATCCTCCCGCCGCCGGTCGCGGCGGCGGCGGCAAAGGCGCTCAAGCCCAAGGACGCGTCGCAGAAGCGTGTGTGCCGGAACGAGACGACCGTCGGATCGCTGATCCCGAAGCGGATCTGCCTGACCCAGGAAGACTGGGACGCGATGGAGGCGGCCGGGAAGCAGATCACGCGCGGCATCCAGGACGGCGCGCAACAGCGCCCGCCGAGAGATATGTCCATTTCAGGCGGCTGATCGCACGACGGCCGGTCCGGCGCCGCTGGACACCAGCGCGGCCCGGCGCTAAATCGCCCGCCCCCATCCCTGCCTTCGTCTTGCGTCCGAGCCGCGGCGAAGGCCGAAGAGACATCGATGAAACGCCATCACCCATCCAAGGGCAGGGGCCACGCTCCCCAGGGCCCGTCCCAACGCCAGCTTCGCGCCGGCGAACTGATCCGCCATGCCCTGGTCGAAGTGCTGCGCGAGGAGGAGCTGCAGGACGAGGCCATGCGCGGGGTGTCGGTGACCGTCACCGAGGTGCGCCTGTCGCCCGACCTGCGCCACGCGTCGGTGTTCGTGGAGCCGCTCGGCGGCGGCCACTCGCGCGAGGTGGTGGCGGCGCTGAACCGCCACGCCAAGTTCCTGCGCGGGCGGCTCGGCCACGGCATCGAGATGAAGTTTACCCCCGAGCTCAAGTTCCTGCACGACGAGAGCTTCGCCGAGGCCGAGCGCATGGCCCGGCTCTTCGACGACCCGCGGGTGCGCGGAGACCTCGCCAAGCCCGACCCGGACGCGAACGAAGAGGCCAAAGACCACGAGGCCAAAGACCACGAGGCCAAAGACCACGAGGATGGTCATGGCGCGTAGGCGCAAGGGCCGGGCGGTCTCCGGCTGGGTGGTGCTGGACAAGCCCTACGACCTCGGCTCGACCCAGGCGGTCAGCCGGGTGCGGCGTCTTTATGAGGCGCAGAAGGGCGGCCATGCCGGCACGCTCGATCCGCTGGCCACCGGCGTGCTGCCGATCGCGCTCGGCGAGGCGACCAAGACCGTCCCGTTCCTGATGGACGCCGACAAGGCCTATGTCTTCACCATCGAATGGGGCTCGACCACCACCACCCTCGACCGCGAGGGCGAGGTCACCGCCCGCTCGGACGTGCGCCCGTCGCCCGAGGCGGTGGCCGAGGCGCTGCAGGCCTTCGTCGGCGAGATCCAGCAGGTTCCGCCCGCCTTCTCGGCGATCAAGGTCGACGGCGAGCGCGCCTACGACCTGGCCCGCGAAGGCGTCGAGGTGGAGCTGAAGGCCCGCCCCGTGACCATCCATACGGCGGCGGTCAGCGCTGTTCCGGACGCCGACCACGTCGAGCTGACGGTGGAGTGCGGCAAGGGGACCTATGTGCGTTCGATCGTGCGCGACCTGGCCGAGGCGCTCGGCGCCTGCGGTCATGTCAGCCAGCTCCGGCGCACCCGCGTGGGGCCGTTCCGCGCGGAGGGGGCGATTCCTCTGGAAAAACTGGAGACTTTCATCTATGAGGGCCGCGGCTCGGAGGCGCTTCTTCCGGTCGAGACCGCGCTGGACGACATCCCGGCGTTGGCCGTGACCACCGAAGACGCCTTCAGGCTCAAGCAGGG